>Ga0116231_10004757_pt1 | contig 27284 bp, 16 predicted proteins | sample S1TSphgellanicum_2_FD_89695 | JGI IMG/M metagenome (GOLD analysis project Ga0116231, IMG submission 89695) | Host-associated microbial communities from peat moss isolated from Minnesota, USA - S1T2_Fd - Sphagnum magellanicum MG | ecosystem: Host-associated > Plants > Peat moss > Unclassified... | reverse complement strand
TGGGGGTGGGGTGGGGGGGGGGGGGGGGGGGTCTTTGGTTGGGAGGGTAGGTCACACATCCCCTCGTGGGTGGGTAGGTAGATATGGGTATTTAGGTAGGTATGGGTAGGTAGATACATAGGTAGGTACGTGAGAAGGTTCAAATGTAATTAAAACCTGTGGCCTAAAGGAATTAATTAATAATCATTATTATTATGGTGTGCTGGTAACCCTTAATTATATGGCTTTTGATGGACGTATTTAAAACTTTGCAATTTTTTGAAATCTAATTAATTCAGCCTTTTGTGGCTTCAAAGAAAGTGATTCTGATTAAGGACTCATGAGACGGACCTTAATTAGGGCCGGTTTGCATGTGAGCTCATTGTTTTTAGCTAAGCTAGTAGTGTTATTAGAGTCACTTAGGGCCACTTTAGATGAGGGGTCTCCAGGGTCTAGGGTCCCATGAAATAGAGCAATCCTATTGCTTAAGAGCGATATATTGGACACGTGGCCATTTGATGAGGGTCCAAGACCTAGAAGTGGCAAATCAAGGCTAAACCTACATGGCACCATTTTGGAAGGAAAAGCAATTGGTTTGTACCCAAGGATTCATTTTGGCGTAAAGTGAAAAAAAATTATTTAAAGTGTGAAAATGAAGGGATTTTTGGGGTGTCCAATCGCCAAAATCCTAAAAATATATAGTAATGAAAATGGCCAGATTTTTATGTTTGGTTCTAATAGAGAGCCAAAAAATACTCTTTTTTTTTTTTCCATGATACCCGCCAGGAACCACCAGAAATGTGTCGGGTACCATTGAAGAAAAAATTGTTAATTTTTTCCTCTTGTAGGGACACTCATCCCAATACTATTATTTTCAAAGTGAGCTTAACTTCAGAAATCTTATTAAACCATACTACATTAATTTTTGTTTTTTTTTTTAAATTATAAATTGAATAAGTTTCAACCTCTGTGAATAATTCAAAAATAGTTCAAAAACAGTTCAACCTTGCTACATTAGTTTTTATTCCTTTTTTTTTTTTTAATCATTCTAAATTGAATAACTTTCAAGCTCTATGAATAATTCAAAATTATTTCAACCTTCCTAAATTTATTTTCATTATTTTTTTAGAAAAAATAATTCTTAATTCAGTAACTTTCAAGCTCTATGAATAATTCAAAATTACTTCAACCTTGCAACATTAATTTTCATTATTTTTTTAGAAAAATATCATTCTAAATTCAATAACTTTTAAGCTCTATAGAGAGAGAGCATAGTTCAAAAATCACAAAATGACAAATGTGCACACCACCTTGCAAAGGTCTTTCTAGCAATATCGTGAGCACCTTATAGATATGATGTGCTCAAACCAAAGCATACACCTATTTTAATATATAGATGTGAGCATCTTTTTATTAGATAATATGGACATGTCTTCAAGTTCAAGGAAATATGGACAATAAAAAACATACCAAGCACATGTGTTAGGTTATGAGGACATGTAATCCAACTTCTTGAAGATTGCAAAGCAAAAGCATCCCAATGAACAACATGGGTGTCTTTGTTAGGGCCCTACCACCCATAGGGGACAAGACTTGGCACATTAGGAAAGATTTTTTTTTACTTGGGCAAAATGAGAATCATGTTTATTTATCTCTTAAGTACTTGAAGCAATAATGGGTTTTACATGTTTAACATGTATTTGAAAAGCTCCATTAAAAAGAGAATAAGAGAAGGATATGCAACCAAACAAATCCAAAACCCTACTGTCATTTAAGGGTGTACAAGTAGAGCACATCAAGGTCAAGAACTATTGTAAAAAGATTAATCTAAGACCATGTTGTGCACTTGAACCCATTGTTAATAAGTATTTGTATGCATGAGAAGCCACATTAAATTAGTTTATAACACGTGTATCATTTGGAATAATAAGGATAGCTAGGGGAAAAAAACATGTAAGGAGAGTTCAAGAAGCTTAAAAAGTGGATCAAAACAAAAATGATATTTGTTTTAATTGGCTTGTAACTTCCCATGCTTAGCTCAAACTATTTTTAAATCACAATTTCACAATAAATGTAACAAATTGGGGCATGTAATCTTATTATTTTATATTTTCAGTAATAGCTCTCATATGCTATAAAATTATACACAATTTTGACGTGATATCCAAAACTATGTTATTAAGTTCTAGGATTCCTTGGGACATTTAGAGTGACAAATTTCCAAACGATCATAAGTAGCAAAAAATTGTATTTCATGTAAGCATTTGAAGTCATTATGTTATTGTCTTATTTTGAATATTTGTTGTGGTATAAATATCACTAATTTGATCTTTTATATTTTGTGATGAATATTGAGGACTCACTTGAAGCCCAAATTCAAAGTAGGAAATGAATATTGGAATTTTACAAGTGCCTCCCTTTGACTTCTAACTTGCCTTCCTATTTGGATGATACTCAAAGATTTCTATATTCATTTGAGAAGCTTTGTCATTTCTCACCTTGGACAAGAATGGGTTGCATATTTTGCAAATAAATTTAAATCATTATAAAAAAAATATGACCTGATTTTTTTTGGTTGTGTATTATTTCATAACATGTCATTTTTTCATTGTGAACATTTTCAATGATGTACGAGGTGCAACAATAGAATATTTTGTCAACCAATGTTTAATTTTCAATAATTATTATTTTTAAATAAACAAACAATAGTGAAATTTTTGCTTCATGTGTGTCCACCAACAGGTTGCAAATTGTGAACACATTGAACACCAATCCTAAAAGACTCTACCAATTGTAGCATCATGTCCACCTACAAGTCAAAATGGTAGGATTTTATCAAGGGGAGGGACCAAATCAGTGGAAATCATGGAAATAAATGGCAAGGAACTCCATCCTTTTGTGTACCAAAAATTAATATCCAAGAGCTCACATGGAATCAAAATTTAAAAACATAAAGTAACTAAATTTCTTCCTTTATGTGGAAGAAAACACTTAAACATTATTGCATATCAATTTAATAAATGTTTCATGCCTACATACCCATGTAGAACCACACAACATCAAAAAATATTTAGCAAATACAAGCCCTTGGGGACTTGTGGATAAAGATTTAAGCATGCAAGGTAAATGGTGAACTCTAACTAACCAATTTTTCACTCTATTATTGTTAGGAAATTTTTGTAGTGTAAAAAAAGGTTTTTGCAAACATGTAGACACACAAAACTAAAGGATAAATATCAACCAATTATGAATCTTGGATTTCATGAAACTTCAATTATTGAACACATGTTTATCCGCCACTAAACTTAACCCTTGGATCATGAGAACCTCCATCAATGTAATGCACTATAAATCAATGTGATAAAAAATAACATAATTTGTGATCATCTTCATATTTTTGTAAAAAATATTAATATAAAGAGGGCCCAAAGAAGTTCTAATATTAATTTTCATGATTTTAAATGTATATTTTTATGTACATGCAAGTTAAATGCACACAATAGCTCGTTACATATTTGTGTAACAATCCACATCTTCTTGAAGAGCAAAACACACCCTTCAAGATCTTCAAATGGAAAAAATGTCAAACTATCTATCTATCTACTTAAAAGAGACATGCATTGTTTAATTGGAATGATGTGATAGACTAGGATTAATTACAAGATTTTTACAATGACTAAAATACTCATGATAAAAAAACATATGCAAAGGTGTAGGATATAACAATTGTTTGGGATTATGTTGTTTTCAAGGCATTTTTAATCACTTAGAAATAAAATTAAATATGAAAAGCATAGGTAACATTACAAAGTTATTGAATATTCAATGTATTCTTTGGAGTATTCTCAAATTGTTCCATAATTATTGACAATACAATTAAAATATATCATATAAACTCATTCAAGACTTACAAATTTGGGTTTTTTATTTTGTATTGAAGCATTTCCACACAAAAAAACATTAGTTGCACTTGGTGCATTATTGTCACTATACATTCAAACCTTTTGTTTAGCAAATTTTAAGTGCCTTTTTGGAAAGTAAAAAAAACACTCATTTAATAAAGTGATATGTAAAGTCTAGGAAACACAACACTTAAAGCTCATGTTTGTGTAATTAGTGGGATGGGATCAAAGAAATGGCACAATATTTTTACAAAGGGTCAAACATGCCCCAAATTCAAATATCCTCCCAAACTCAACATGAATACAATTCATGCCAAGATTCCTATCTTTCTGCCACTCAAAGAAGCCCACATTTCATGTTTAATAAAATTCTTATGCAAGCATAAGTTTCATTTTAAAAACATTCTTCAACTTTTATTTGTTACATATGAATTCTAATTTTATTTTTTTTCATGCTTTCAAACAACCTTTGAGTTTAAGGCACAACCTTAAAAGTTTAAAGGTTTAAAGGGAAAAAAAGATACACGCAACAAAAATTATTTGCATTGGAAGTCTATGACACAAAATAAGGTTTTTTAAAACTCAAGTGCAACTTTGAAAAGCTTGACTTCAAGCATTTTGAAGAAGAGTTATAACAAAATTTTCTTGTCCAAAGCTTTACATCAACACCCCAAATGAATACATGTTGAATACCCTAAATGTATATTCCTTTATCTCACTAATGCATTCATGATTGAACATATCCTACCAAAATTGCCTATAAACTTGTTTATGATGTGGCACTTCTATCAAATAAACCATGTTTGGCATAAAGTTGTGAATCCTTTGAATGGCATACCTTAAACATTGTGAAACATCACATCTTCTACCGCCACAAAATTGCCCAACAAGGGCCTTCAAGGCAGTCTTTGAAACAACAGTTGCAATTTGAAATGAATTGTTTAAAACTTTGTTTCCTAGATGATTCGAACATTTGAGATTTTTATTTTGAATACAACCATATTGTATATATGTTGTTCTTTTGATCCAATTTGGTCTTATGGGTAATTAATTGAACTTGAAATTTAAAATCAAGTTTGCAACTCATGAAAATATTCAATTAGGTTGGTTATGATGATTATGGGTTTAAAGTGAACCTCAAAACCAAGTTGTAATTAGGTGGCAACTCAATAAAGGTGAAATTTGGGTTGGCTATGATTGGACATGGGTTGGGTTTGAAGTAAACTTGAAACCATTTTTTATTTTTTTTAGCTCAAGAATATTGAAGTTTCTATTGGCTTTGTTGTGTATGGGTATTCATGACTCCACATCCTAGTTTTTAAGGTCTACAATTCAAAAAATAGTATAATTGTGTTCATTTTGATGAATATGGATATTTACACGAATTAAAATCTAAGGCATATAATATGTAGCTATGTTTTTATTGTAGTTAAATTGGTGGCTCATGTGATGTTTATGGCTACTCATAACATTCAAAACCAAATGGTATGGTGTGTAGTTCAAGAAATTTAATAATTAAGTTATATTTGATGTCTATGGGTATTCACATGAATTAGAATCAAAGGTGTATGGTTTCTATCTATGCTTGTGTTGAAAATTATGTTGGTTCTTATGTGTATGGATATTCATATACACCTGAAAACTTAAAATTTTAAGTCTACAACATCTAAAACAACATAATTGTATGGATATTTGATGAATTATAAACCTCCTCCTTATGGTTTGCAATTCAAGAAACAATATTTATTTATGCACAATGTAGTTGGTGATCATAGTCTTGATTATGTAATAGCAACTATTATTGGTGATTTTCCTTTAAGTTTTAGTGAAGCAATCCTTGATCATGGTGGTCTAAATTATGAAATAATCCTTATCATGGTCTTGGTGGTGTACATTATGCATTAGCTCATAATTTTGGTGCTCTTCCTTTGGATTTTAATGAAACAATTGTTAAACCTTGAAATTCAAATGGTCATCATGGTCTTGGTGATCTTAATTACACATTAGCCACTATTGTTGGTGATCTTCTTCTAGGTTCTAATGAAATAGTCCCTATTTAGCCCTTGATTATGTTGTAGATGATCATAGTTTTGGTGGTTTTCATTATGCCATATTAAGCCTACTATCAATCGCTTTCTTTTAAATTTTAATGAAACAATCACTAAACATTCAAATATAAGTAATGATGATGGGTTTGGTGATCTTGATCATGCATCAACCACTACTATTGGTGTTATTTTTCCATATTTCGGTGAAATAATCCTTGTTTAGCCCATGTTGTTAATGATCATTGCCTCGACGGTTTTCATTGTGCCATATTATGCTTATTATTAGTCATCTTCCTTTAAATTCTAATGAAATTGTCATTATTTAAACTTTGATGTTGTTGATCTTCATTTGTGTAGTAATGAAACAAACCCTTAATTTGGAATTGTAGATGGTCATTAGGTCTACTAGGGTGAAAGCATGAATAGGGGGACTATTTGGACTATTACACTTGTAATTATTTTGGATTACATACAAATGTAAATTTTAAAACCATATCAAAATTAACATTATCAAATTTTTAATTATTCATGTTGTCATGTAGACTTTGATGGGAATCATCATAAAAAATTGGATGAATTCTAAGAAGATTATGGATTCATAATGGACTTTTGAAATCACAACACTACACCTATCACATAGAGAAAATGAAAAATGTGGACTCAAAATAAACATTAAAGTAGGTCAAAATAAAAATTAAAAAATTAAGCATGATCAAATGAAGAATTGATTTGTGAAGTGCATTGAAACTTTATATATATAATTTAAATGTCATGATTGTTATAAATTTTATCCTTGGGAGTTCATTTCACATTAAATTTTTTAATCTTCTGCATGGATTTTTTTATCAATCACATGTTTAAGGACAATTATAGGATTTATGGTTTGATAATTGTTAAAACTGAAAAAAATCTGTTAGTTTTAGATTATGGACTTTCAAATGCCACTTTTGAGACACCTAACCATGCTTTTGCCCACTATTGGTCTATTATGGTAAAAATTCAATTATTCAAATTGTTTCTTGTGATTATTTCCAAGGACTATGTGGGTTTGAAATTAAATGATTTTTTGAATGTTTGAAATATAATAATTGCTTCAAGTGATTAAAATATGGTGATTATACTAGTGTCAATTCAATTATTTCCAATGATTATTTTTTATTAAAATCTAGTAAATATTTCCAATGATTATTTTTGATTAAAATGTAGTAAATATTTCCAATGATAAGAATCTACTAACTATTCCTTATGACTATGTTTAATGATTAAAATGAAATTAAATTTTCTATAGACAATTTTGGTTTGAAATCTAATGACTACATCTTGTCATTGAAATCTAGTGACTATTTTTTGTCATTGAAATCTAGTGACTATTTCTTTCATTGAAATCTAATGACTATTTTGGTGGCATCTTGTTTGGTTTTGGATATGTCTATCAATTTTAAGCTAATGATCGTGGTTTTAATTTGAATGTGAATAGTCCTTTTGTCTTGTGTGCATGCTTATAAGGAGGACCAAATGTTGGGCAAACACAATGTTGGAAATATATATATTAGAGACCATAATTTAAAATTGTTGCCTTGCACAAAATCAAAACCCCTAGGAGAAAAAAGGTACCAAGGCAAATTATGGAATTTATATAGTCTAACACCATCAAGTTTCCTACAACTTACATTTTGTGAACCACAACATGGGTAAGAAGCACATGACTTAGTTTATACCCACTATTGTGTGGAAACAAGTTTACATCAATTATTTGGTAGTTTATGCCAATTCAATTTTTGTGGAATAAACCTTGAAAAACCACCTATGCAACACCTTGAAAGAATTAAAAATAAGAACTTCAAATCAAGAAGGTTTGGAAAACAATGTGATCAAGTGTTAATATGCTTAAAGGCCACAAATGAACCCACAACAAATAAAATCTTAAAAAGACATCAAGGATTGATGGGGCACCTATCCCTAATCCATCAACCCCATCATTTAGTTCTTAGGGACTTGTAGGTTTTGCATCTAACCCTAATCTATCTTTAAACTTTATTTTGGATTTTACACCATTTGAAAGTGATGATGAAAAGTCAATGAAAAATGCAAAAATGTTACAAAATTAATTATAAATATGGTAACAATGGTGAGCCTTGTTTTTCCAAAACCTCCAAAATCCAATCTCACCTTCCTAGTTGGAATGGTGAAGATTAACTACTTGAAGGTAATTAAAGAACTGGTTGTTATCATAGAGGAAGAATTTAAAATAGGGGTTAAAACTTTTTTGCACCTATAGCTAGAAATCCCTAGCCCAACCATGTGTAGTCATGTGAACATTTTCATCACCAATGACCTCATACATCTTCTATATTGCATGAAGTTAGTCAAAAGAGATGTGGCTTGGACCAAATATGAATATTATGATTTTGTTGAATCAAACCTTTTCATGAAACACCTCCATTTTCTCTTCAACCCACATATGCCCCACTTTACTTGCATGTTAAAACCTTCAAGCATCTTGTTGTAAGTTCACATTACAAGATGGTTGACATATGGTGCTAGTTCCCAATGTTTTACCTTGTGCACAAAAAACATATTTCACCCATATAACTTGAATTTCCCAAGAGGTATTTAAAGTATTCATCTTCATGTTGATGCCAATGTTTATAAATATTGGAAATGTCATAAGATGTTCACATTGTGATAGGAGTTAAAATACCTAATGTCCATGCAAATGAACAATCTATGATGGTTTAAAATGACCATGTTGTTAATTGCATATATATTTTTCTACCCATTAAACAATGTACAATGTGTTTCATTTGTTAAAGATTATGGATTCAATCAATGTGCCTTTAATGAACTCAATACAACCTAACAATTCTTGTAAATGTGTAGCCAAGGTAACTTTTTTTTCAAATATGGGCTATCAAATTACATCCATAAATGCATGATGATGTTGATGCAATGAACAATACATCGTCACACAATGTAAGTTTCAACCAATTTCACATGAAAATGTCATACATACTTACTATTAATTAACAATAATTATTATCATAAAATAAAATAATCAAAGGTTCATTATGGAATGGAAATGTTACTTGATGAGGATATTGTCAATGATTTACCTTGAAAGGAAAATAATCGTAATTTAAATTTTGACAAAATTCCAATTAAAACTTTATTAATGCATAAATATTTTAGTTTAACTAATTAAAAAGGTTTCATAATAACTATCTATTTAAAAGTGGTAGGTTCATATTTACCATCCTTTACTTATTATGAGATGAAGCCACTAAAATAGTTTAGTTTCAACAAGATCAGGTAATGTTCACTAACTATAAGATGTAGAAAAAATTAAGATACAATGAAAAAATCTAAGAGGATAAAGGATAATCATGTGTGATGAGGAACAATATATAATTTTTCATCTTACATTTCTTAAAATGCTTGTTAGAAATTAGTCATTAGATGGTGACTACAAAAAAAAGGTAATTGTGGGAGGAATGTAGTTACAACATGAACATAATTATAATATGAAGGTAGTTGCAATAAGAAGGAAACCAATAAGAAAACAACAATTACGAAGGATGAAGGCAACAAATTGGTGATGTATTTTCCATGAAAAAGGTATCATCCAAGGATTAGAAGGTAACTAGCTTCCAACCTTCCATTTCCAATCTTAATTTTGTCAAGGAAATGCATTTTCAAAAGTGTATTTTCATTGTTTTTATTCATTTTTCCCCCAATAACCTTTTTTGTGATAATAACTAAGTTGTTGATTTCATGGTCTTATTATGATGTTATCATGCTTCATGTAGAGAATAAAGTTGAACAAATGTTGTTTAGGCATCAACTTTGATGGCTTGTTTAATATAATTAAAATTTCAACCATGACAATGCAAATCAAAAAATCAAACTAGAAAAACCTAAACTTCACCCCAAAATGGACCTGAAATTTTTAACTTTAACCTTATTTTTTAAACCTAAACTTAAACCCTAACATTAAACCAAAAAAATATTGGACTTAAACCTTAAAATTTAGACTTGAAAACCTTAACTCTAACCCTAAGCAACAAATATTAGGCCCATAAATTAAAATTTACACACAAAAACTCTAACCTTAAAGTTTAAAACCTAAACCCTAACCCCAAAAACCTAAACCCAAAGCTTGAGCGATCAAACTTATATTTAAATCCTAGAAAAACCAATTTAAACCCTAACTTAAATCGTTACTTTAAAAGCATAACCCTTTAGCATTAAACATTATCTCTGAACCCCAAAAGTGAACCTAAAAACCTGATAATAATAATAATAATAATAATAATAACCCTAAAAAAACCCTTAAAAAAACCCCCCTAAAAAAATGGACCCTACAAACTTAAACCTTAAAAAGCCCAATTTAACATTAACCTTAACCTTAAAACATGAATCCATATATTTAAATCCTAAAAATCAACTTGAAAACCTTAACCTTAAAACCTAAACACTAAACCTTAAAAAATCCAACTTTAAAATCTAAACATTAAACCATAATTTACCCAATTTAAACTTTAGCCCTAGCCAAAAACGTTAAACCCTATATCTAAACCTTAAAAATCAACCTAAAAACCTTAACAAATATTATAATTAATAACAAATCAAACATGAAAACATGAACTTGAATCGTAAACATTAAAAATCAAACTTGAAAGCATAATGTTCAAATTAAAAAATTTAAAACCTTACATTAAAAATCATATCCTAACCTTAACCCTAAACATAAAAATAAAACCTAGCTTAAAATTGAAAATAAATATGAAACATGATATTCATTTGTGGATTTAACATGGGCTATAATGGTTGGGATTATTCAAGAATGTAATTCATCAAATTTTTCCAACGTAAAGTTTGTCAAAGTCTTGAATAATGTTAATGTGATTCACATAATACCCAAAACATCATGAACACCAATGATTAGGTCCATAGATTGGTTCACCCCTTCTTCTATTTGAAGTGAAATGAATAAGTATTTGGAATTGGAAGCCACTATTGTGATCATTTGAAAAATGATAAAGTTGTTTTAGTCCATATTTTATAAAATATCCTCACCACTTGAGGATGATATGAAATTGTCTTTGTTTGAAGAACCATTTTAAGAGTTGGAAGAAAACATCTATCAAAGCTTCAAATGAAAACAAGAGGAATAGAAGAAATACCTTTTCCTTATATAGTCCACATGGGAGTCTTCATATACAACCTAGGTTTTAACCTACCCTACATCTAAACCTAGCTATTTGGATTAATTTTTCGATTTGACCATTTTATTTACAACACAAAAAAATGAACCCATAACATCTTCAATATTGTTTTGATCATTAATCTTATTCCATGGTTGTGCCTTTTAATCTTAACTATAAATCTTTGATGTTTTAGCTTCCATATTTTACATAGGTATAAATCATCACTTTAACCCCAACACCTTGACTTGTAACCCTAAAAATTGAAAATTAAACCATATCTTAAAAATCCAAACCTTAGAATTAACCTCTTAAATCCAAAAATCAGCCCTTACATATGTTATATATCAACCTTTCAAAATAAACCTTAAAGTGAAATTCTAAATGTTAAACCAAGAAATTGCAATTGCTAAATCCTAAGAAAAACTGTAAAATTTAGAATAAAAAAACCAAACCCTAAATTAAAACTTTAAACCTTAACCTTAAAGTACAAAACCCCAAAAAATCAAACACTAAAATTGAAACACTAAAAAGACAAATTATAACGGATTGTGCACATTTGAAAAACATGTGGTATGTTTAAAAGGTTTTCATTAAATCTAGTTCAAGCGAACACACACTTACAAGAGGGAAATCAAGGAATCTTTTTAATGAAGACCTTGTAATATCATGTGTTTACACATATTTTCCTTTTGTTAAAATACATGATATTTTTTATTAATAATTTGTTTGTTAACTCAATGTTCCCAATAATCCTAACATGCATGTTGGAAACAACTAAAAAACAAGCAAGATTTGAAACACCAAAGTTTTTTTATATTTTAAATGCAATTATATTAAAATGACAAGGAAATAAATCACATGAGTTAAAGATGTCACAAACTACAATCATGAAACTATAACTTGTAGCAAACTAAATCCAACTTTCAAAGTCTTTAGGTGCATTCAAAAACTTGATAAAAAATAATGAAAGACTACTCAAAATCACTAAAATACATACTATTTCCTAACCTTAAAGTAGTCGCCACTTAACCCTAACCTAGTCATCATGTAACCCTAATAGCCGTCATCAAACCCTAATGTGACCTCCATTTGTAAACCCTAGCCACCACTATCCAACCTAACCTAACTACCATAAGGATGTGAATATTATTCATCTTTTTTTATGATTGTTTAACACATTAATCAACCGTGGGGATTAAAAACAAATAGTATTTCTAACAATGCAATCATGGTGTAACCGGACATGGGGTGACCGAACATTTGGAGCTACGATGATTTCGATCCTGATCTTTGCACCATCTGTTAAGTTGGCTGCGCATTATGTCTCATTACTACAACCATGCATGGCGGCTACTCTGGTGTGATCATGGATGCTCACCACACTGGAGGAGGACGGCATGGAATTATGGCAAGGGAGGTGCTAGCTTTTATGATTTGATGCGGTTTGGATGCATGACGGCGCCGATGCTAAGAATTGAATGAGGAGGAGTGCTCCAATGGAGCGCGAGATCAAGTTTTGGGAGAAGAGGAGATCAAGCCAGGATATAGTGGGGAGGTTGGCTGAAGTGAAGATGCTAGGAGCTTAGAAGATAGCTGGTTGCTGTTTTTTTTTCCGCTGCGTTAGTGACTAGCGAATGGCTAGCTCCTGAATTTGGTAGGACTCAGGTCGATTGTATCTGAGCAGTTGTTAGCGGACTGATGAACTCTCTATAGTTATAGGAAGATAGTGTGGCCGAAGATCTGTATGAGATCCGAACCATCTGCTTGGGTCCTTGCGATTTTGTGTGGAAGCCGAGTCTGCAGAGGCTCCGGAAGGACTTTTCTTTCTACTACAATAAATCTATTATGTGAATCTATTTCTCTGGAGATTGTTGTGATGTTTCTTTGAAGTGTGTATGTCTCTTCTTCGCTCTGTCAGAGTGAGATCTCCTTAAAAGGGTCTGTTTGTGGTTTGATCCCTCTCTCTTTTTGGTGACAATGGTATGATTCATTAATTTGAACATTGTTGAATACATATACATTCAAGTTTAGAATGCCATTATAAATGTCATCTAATGTGTTTAGTTTGTAACTTTCTTTTGTGATGAAGTTAAAACAATTGACAGTTGGTCTTGGATTTTTATGCATGCACAAATGGTTAAATCTTGAAGGAAGGCACCCATTTTGTTATGTACATGTTGACAATATTGTGGATGGTTCAAACTTTAAGAACCTCATTAAAGTCATCATGAATGCATATTTGAAAAATGGGGGGATAACTAAGGAGGATATTTCAAAAAACTTGTTGTGTTTTGATGCAAATGGGGTTATTGTGTTTAAGGGGCAAAACAAAAGTCACTAAGTATACTACATAATTTCAAACACCTTTTTCCATGGGTGTTCGTTGTGTTGCACATAAGACTAACCTTGTAATTTGATTATTGTTTCATTTTACCATCATTTCTTGGATTGAAGCATTCATGTTAAACATTTCAATCACTTGTCACAAAAAACATTTGGAGTTTCAAAAACTAGCTCAACTTATAGATACCAACTTGTGGAATAATTTATTTTGAAATGTTAAAACTTGATGGATGAATGTGTTGGAATGTCTTTATAAGATCATGGTCGAATACAAGTGGGTCAAATCACACTCAAAGGAGCCACTTGCATTATTAAATGTAAAGATTACATGGCCATTTTGGAATATATATATAATTATTTTATGGAAAGGAAATTTTGAATGATTTTTTTTGCAACGTGATATTAAATATGCTTGAAGTTGCCTTGATGCATCACATGTCATGTTTTAATCATTGTTAAAATATAAAACATTGTTTTTCAAAAGTGTGTAAATCTACCATTTTGTTTTGAAAATTATCATAATTTCAAATCACGTAGTATAATGTTAATTATTTTAAAGTCTAATTTTTTAATTATAAACTACAACTTTGTTTTATTTGTCATGTATATTACACCACATTTACATGTGGTAAGAAACTTTTGAAATTTAAAATTTTTGAAACATATTTTGAATTTCTAAAAAAATCAATTTAACATTTTTACTTTTTTTTATAGTGTGAATAGTAGGTTAATATCATTTCAATTTTCTTACAAACATTTTTTTATTAAGGAAGTCCTTAATTTAGTCCTTTGCAAAACTATCGTATTAAAATCATAAATTAAAATTAAAATAAATTTATTTTAAAGGAAAATTGAAGTTGGATGGTACCCCTATTGAGATGGTAAAGACATCATGTTAGCTTGGCATTGACTAGTAAAATATTTTAATGAGGAGATATTGGAAATTCATAACTTACTCCGAATTGATTATCATGATTCCAATTTGACTTCCCATGATCACCATGATTTTCATAATTAACAATGCATAAACATATTTATACAATTTGATAGTTTTCATTAGGATCTACCATTTTTTTTATTACTTATATTATGATTGCACCCAAACCTATACTTATAATGATGCAAATTGATTCTATTTCAACCTAAGTTCAATGGAGACCATGAAATCCCTTTTGAAATTTGCTTCAAAGGTAAACATTTTCATTCATGACTTCATAGTTGGGGTGAAGGTATGCCAAGGTCAATTATATATTTTTTGTTATGACAACAATTTTTCTTTTCAAGGTGATGATTTTGATCCTTTCATGGGTTGCTACAAGGTGATCATTAGCATATTCACTTGAAGTGGGTGATTGACTACAATGTGGAATATATTGAACATTTTGCCTTTGTTTTAAATGATGTGAAGACATGGGCTCATTAGGGCACAATTTACTTAGAGATGGGAGGTATGTTTCTTGTCACACATGTAGCATTTGCACACATTTTTTAATTCATGAAAACAAAGTGCAAATATAAGTTCAAGCTACTACTCCCTTTGAATTATGTCATTTTTCTTTATTGCATTTTTTGTTGTTGATGAAAGTCAAAGTTTGTGTTTATGTGGTTTATGGCAAATGAAAGCATTTGTTTGCCAATTGAGATTATGTTTAAGTACAAGGGTCTATGGTAAAACCTTCAAATTGATTGTTTATTCAAATGACTATTTTGTTTTTGTGGTCTCTAAAACACTCAATTTGTTGGACCTAATGTTATGTGCGTGTATTTGTGGTTTATGGTAGACCCTTGAATTTGGTGCACCAATATGTCTTGTGTTTATGTATTAAGGTCTATGGTTAAACCTTCAAATTGATTGCTTATTCAAATGCGTGTTTTGTTTTTATGGTGTATCTACACACACAATTTTTTGGACATAATGCAGGTTATGTGTTGTTTTTTTATTTGTCAAAACATTTAATTTATGTTTATATCTTAATGATTAACCCATAAAGCTTTCATATTGATTAATAACACGGTGAGTGTTTGTGAACTTTTGATGTGTTGTATGTTTGTCAAATGGTATTGTGGATAAATATATACCTTGTTAGTTTTCAATTTGTAACAAAATGTAATATAAGGTGCGTTCCTCAGTTTTATGCACTTTAGGGGTTAAAGGGTTGTGTAAGACCTTTGGGATGGGATTAAGATGACGGTGCTAGTGCAAGTTCATGGACAAGTTAAACATGTACAAACTAAACAATAAGTTGGTTAACACAAGTTGAAACCAAATGTTGTTAAGACTTAATCATGGGCAACTTAAATTCATTTCATTAACATTGTTTGGACCCTTTGGAGAAGGTTCCATTATCTTCTTTGTAATATATTTTATGATTAATGGTTTAGGTTACATCAAAATTGCTAAACTTTTTAGAATTCCCAATTGAGAGTCACAAAAATTCCCAAGTTATGAGTATTGTAACTTTGCAGGTTCATAATTTTAGCATATGAGTTTTGTTTAAATATATCAAAAAAGTAATAAGAACTTGAAAATATCTTTTTAAAGGGTTATTACATGCTCAATTTGGAAGTCATTTGACCATTTTTCTTAGGTTTTAGTGGTTGGGAGTCTAATTGTTAATTAAACTTTCAATGACACACTCCCACGTTTTTTGATAGACTCAAATGTGAGTTTAAAGTGAAAACAATGTAAGGATAAAGAGTTGAGGCACACTCCCTGGCTCGCAACATTTTTGAGGTAAAAGGGTGTGTTGGAGCTCCGAAATGGGGACTACGTAGAGTGACAAACGATTCAATTACTCACACGAACCTGCACAAACCAAACAACAAGTTGGTTAGTGTGTAGTCGGAGCATTTTTAGTGCACAAACAAGCCACGGGCAAACATGGACTCACAAGATTCACCACGACCCGAACTCAGGGGAAACCACCACCTTGCTCCTTATAATAATCTTTGTGTCTAGCCATGGGGCTAGCACTAAAATGTCATTTTGTCTTGGGACTCCCAAGTTAGAGTTTCGAAATTCTTGAAATTAGGACTCCTACAACTTTGGAGGCACATAACTTTATGTGCAAACCTTTGATTGAGGTGAGGTCTAAAGAAAAGTTGTAACCCTCATTGAGAGCTTTCCAACGGTATCTGGAACGCCACCTACACACAAGGAAATTAGGGCGATTCCCAACTTTTAGTGGTTGGAAATCAAATTAGCAATTTGATTCCTAGCCCTTCTTTTGGCCATAACTTATGTTTTAAATATTCAAATGGGTCATGCAAGCCCATTTTAGACGTCTACATTCCAAGAACTTTCCAATGATATAAATAACTCTTCAATCCAATGAATTTTGGCCCCTACAATTGCCCTCTGAAAATTTGGGACTCCAACTTTCAAAGTGGGAGCTTACTTGGGAGTGTGGGGGTTCATTTCCTCACACTTTCCTACACTCCCACGACCATGAAATGTGATTCCCAAGCTTCACTCTTGGCTCGCACCTTTGCCATCCCTTACTTTGGTTGTGAACCCAAGGCTAGGGTTGCAACATTCAACCTTTCTTTTGGCATAACTACTAGTTTACAACTTCAAATAGAGAATGTGATCCCATTTTGAAAACCCTTCCAATGGTGTATTTAAATATCAATTTGGACCTTTTTTATTATTTGCATTTTTGTCTTAAAAATTTAGGACTTTTGTTGGACTATTATTTCCAAATTTATTTACACTTGGAAGATTCATTTTTTCATACTTTCACACATTTGTGGGAGTGTGCTTGAATCCCATGACACTTTCCTAACCCATATCCTCTCTTGTTCCCAAACTTTAATCTTGAATCCAAAGTTAAAATTGTGACATTTTTTATAATCTAAATGGCATAACTTTCAATTTGTTAAACTAATGGAACAAATGTTTGTGTTTTGTGGTTTATGGCAAAGTTTTCAATTTGATGGACCCAATATGGGTTTATGTTTTTGTGTAAATTAATGGGTTCGATGGGGTTAATGCTTGTGTATTGTGGTATATGGAAAAGGGTGAATGCAAGCTACAATGGTTCACTTTTGGTGTCCCATTGCAATCTTTTACAAGGTGTAGTGAATTAACATGTTGGAAAACCATTTATATGCACAATTGGGATTTGGTTTAAGATTCTCAACTTTTATATATATATGATTTTATTTTTATTTTTTTTTGGTGCACAAAAAATGTGCACCCATTATGTAGTATGGACTTTTGAAATGAAAATATATGGACTATCTTGACCATTTTGCACTTCTCATACACACTAAATATCATTTTTTGAAAATATATCTTATAGGGAATTAATATTGATAGATGAAAGAAAAATAAACAAGATTTGAAAACTTCATTACAAAAGCTTGAATCAAAATATAGTTATGGAGTTTTAAATGACCAAAATTTGGACCTTATTTTCAAAAGTATCTACATGGGTCATTTTTTGTTGGATTAATGATTTTCTCCCTTGTAAAATGTATGTCAAAAAGATGTTTAAGTGGGTATATTCTCATATGAATTTAATTAGCTAATTAACCAACCCCGTAGTCCCCCAATTATGCTAATTCGACACCCAAAAAAAAGATTTTTAGGGATTCTTTTTTGCCAAAAATGAGCCACTTAACTATGCATTTGCCCAAAAACCTTCAATTTGGTGATTAATGGGGTAAATGTTTATGTTTTGTGCCATACTGTAAAACTCTAATTTTGCCTACTTTACAAGGTGAATGTTTATGGTATGTGGTTTATAAGGAAAAATGTGCATTTTTTGGACTAATCTAGTGAATGTTTGTGGTCTATGGTCTATGCCAAAGGTCTACATTTTCCTATTGGAGTTTTTGTGTTATGTGTTTTATGATGTAAACACATGTATTTGTTTATCAATGATGTGTGTTATATTAGGGTCATGGCAAAAACTCCTAAAAGATTAATTGTGGAGTTAAATGTTTTTGAACATTTAGTAATGGATGCCATGGGGTTAATCATTTTAAATATTGGCTAAAGGCATATGTAAAAATGGGGTGATTATGAAATAGGATGGTTCATTTTTAGCATATGCAACATTCCCAAAAATACATATTTTAGCACTAAAACGGAATTAAAAAAACCCAATGTTAAATGCAAATTATGTAATGATTAATGCAGTAACAATTTTCAAATGAATAAGAGCCCCACTAGATAGTTCTTTGGCATAAATTTTAAGGAAAGAAACTTCAATCCCATCAAAAGTGATTAAAATAGGGACTTTTGGAAATGAGGTTTAAATTTAGTCATTTAAAAGTTTGTAGTTATTTGTCAATTTAGATTTTTGTGAAGTTATGTTTGGTTTTCTTACATGTATCACATATTGAGTCCTTATAAGACATCTTCAAATGAAATGATATTGAAAAATGCATTTGAATTTCATGTAAATTATAAATCATAGTCCATGATTCTATTTCAAAAGTATATGACTATATGTTTGGTGTATATTTATTCAATTTCATCATTATGTACATATTTTTATTCAAGTTGATAACCTTAATCGATTAATTTTTCGCCATATTGATGATTTTACGATACATTTGTGACATTTGAATGAAGTACATTTTATGTAAAGTCCAATGTGACACAAAAAATGTGCCACCCTATCTTGCACCTATCAATTGACATTTTCCTTGACATTTGAAAGTCCTAAAAATATTTTACTTCGCCTCGCATCCATGTGGGCAACCTAAAGATGACAATTATACTCCTATGGTTTGTACCCTCATTTTGGATGGAAATTAAATGCTTAATATGACAATTTCAAATTGATAATTCTAATGTTGTTTAGGCCATGGCTAAAATAATGGCCCTTATAATTAACAAGGTTAATCCATTCATTGTCAATCCTATCATACATATATGGAAATTCAACCGTGCATCATAATTATTGTTTCAATATATTTTCTTGAATACTTAAAGTTAGTACATATTCCCATGGTTCATGTTCTTGGTTAAGTTAAAGATGAACATTGTTTTAGTTCAATTTCCTTCTTGAAGAACAAAATGTGTAATCATTTGAACCATCATTTACAACTAGTTGTTGTTATGTATGCATAAAAGTTCTTCATAGTTGATAACTTTCCATACTAAGTTGCTTATGACACGTGGTCACATGGTTGGGGCTAATATGTTTAAACTATGAAGTTATTTTTTAGACTAATGTTTTCACTTTAAGTAAGTTTTGAAGGTGGCTAATGTTAGTAATAAGACCAATTCATAGGTAGTCCTAAACATCAATTTAACAATATTGTCATTAATTTTTCTAGATACAATTAGTTTCCATAGCTAAAATAATATAGATGGGGCATTTATAACCAACCTCATATAGATAAAACAAAATGCATCATCGCCACCATGAACTTTTTATTATTTAATTGAATTTACCAAAGGCATTTTGATTATAATGGAAGCAATGAACAAATATTTCAATCTAATTTTCAAATTTCACCACATGTATCAAATCATTTAATTATTTTTCTAACTACACAAGTTCCAAAAATGAAAACAAGAGTTGATGATCACCAAGGTGAATATTTGCTTAAAACAAAGCAAGCCAAACCATGTATTTTAATGTATGAATTATCCCTTCTTAAGGTGGGTTTTACATGAAATAACATGAATGTTTCATTGGTTCAATCCTTAAAGTAATTTAGATGCATTACCTTAGAGACCTAATGCATGCACTTATTTTATCAAAACTTCACCTTTCTTGGTGAATAAAACATTTAAAAGGTATAAAATACCAAGCACCCCCCCAAAAAACTTATTGCCTACACCATTTACAATTTCTCGTCAATTTGGTCTATTGTACACTTGAAGTTTAAATTATTAAATGCCATAAGTTAGTAAAAGGTGCATACTAAAAATTGTAGAATTGTGCCCACATTTTTCAACACCCCACCTAAACAAAATTTCAATTTTTTGCAAACATTACACATTACAGTGGTACACTCAATTGTGGCTACTTTCTTACCTATTGGAAGTTAAAACCTTGGAATATGTAAAGTAGATGAGTTATTTGATTATTTGTTATTTCATGTAAAACCCACCCTAAGAAGGGATAATTCTTCTAAATGCACATAGGTTCTACAAAAGAGAATGGTTTTTAGTTAAAACCATTACATATTACTTCACGTGTGATGTTGATACAAAAGTAATATTCATAAAGTAAAGGAAACACAATATTAATACCCAATGTTTAGTCATAAGGTGGGTATGATTTTTTTTTAAAATACAAAAATAATTTTTATTAGACAAAAATGAAACTCAAATTACCACTAAATTTAGTGGTAATTTGAGTTTCATTCCCTCCTTTTATTTTCATGGGCATCTTAATATCTATTACAATTATTCTTGAATCATGTGCATTAGATATTAAGTTCCAACATTTTTACTCATAGCCAACTAGATTTAAGTAAAGGTTTGTCAAGAAAACCCAATGCAACTACTTTCCCACATGTGAAAGAAGGATTGCCCAAGGGACAAAGCCCATCCCAATCCACCTTCCTAGCCTAACTAGATTAACTTTGAAAGGTCGTTTGAGAGTTAGCCCATGAGTTTTAGCAAGAGATCCTTTTGAATTTGTCCTTGGTTTTCAAGGATCTTCACATTCTCATTTCAAAACTTGCAAAACTTCATTTTTAATTAAAGAATTGCACTTTGGCTTGAATTTTTTTTGGATGAGTTACTAATCTAGTTATTGTGAATGCCATATTACAATGCAAGCATTAATTCATGTCAAAACTTTTTTTTGACGATAAAGATTCAAATCCAACCTTTGATAGCACTTGCCTAATCTTGTATGAGTTCAATCTTTGCTATCTCATCATCCTTTGTTTGATTTTGGGTGAAATTTATATCTAAAAACTATGAACTTGTAAACTTTGAATCTAACAATTCAATTCATGGATGAATCAATTAAACCACATTTTAAACTAAGGCTCAAATAGAAGTAAAATAGTTGTAAAATGGACTTAGGCTCTTAGGGATTAATGCCATTCAAACCATTTGTAAAAAAATTCCAAACATTATGCAACTCAGTGGTCCTATTCATTCGTCAAAAAACTTGTGAGCTTTATTATTACCACCAGAAACAAAAATGGGTTTCACTCGAAACCCACATGATAGAGGAAAACACACACACACATATATATTCACTCATAGCCTGAACAGATTGCTAACTTGACCCTGATCTCCAAACGATAGAAGCCCATCATGTCCTAAACCCTAGGGCCCCCCAATGATGAAGTGGTCTCAGGTGATAGTCTGAATCATCATTCTCCTACAGAGTTGTGTGAGAGTTGTGAGTTAATATTTTTTTTTGTGTCTTGGGCTGGCTGTTGGTATTGGGTATTTTTATTTTCTTGCAGTGGGGACACTTAAAGTCATACCCATCCATGGGGAAGATCCATCTGGAGTCCAGGTTCCCTAAACCCTAAAAAAAGCTGGACTCTGGGGTCTTCTTCTTACAACCCCTTTTAGTTGGCTATATGTTTTTCTGTGTGTAACAGATGCCCAGCAAATTGTCAAGAATATCCATAGAATAGCCAGCCATCCATCCATTGTCACCCCCAAAGTCAAGCTCAGTGGCAGAGAGACCTGACAGGGTTTTTCAAGCTCCACACAATTCACACACTAGTGGGTGGCTGGGTTTGAACCCACAAACTTGTTTAGAAGTCCTGGAAGTCCCAGACATGGGCTATACTACTGAGCCAAAACCCCCTGAGCAATAAATGTCAAGAATTTGCAGGCATATATACTAAGTGTTAAAAATCACCTGACAAGTAAATAATGTACAAATTGCCTGTAAAGAAGTTTTCTCTCTCTCTCTATCTCTCTCTTTCTTTCTTTTTTGATTCTTTTGAAAAGCTCGTGTGATCCACCAAAGTGAGTGTTTGTGATCCAGAGAAGGTTTTGTCATCTTCTTCTTTCTTCCTTAATGCCCAAAATAATATCATATTGCTTTTCATACATGTGTGATCTGAAAATCTTTTTCCTTTTAAAATTCTCTATGCCATTTTGGCAAATCTTGCTGGAATAACTTTTTTTGGACTCCCCAAAAAAAAGGATCCAATAACCTCAATCTGAATATTTCAGAAATTTAACAATACATTCTAAGTTTGCAAAGTTCATTAGTAATTTTCAAAGTTTTCTTGTGTTTTAAACCAGTTTAGATTTTCTTGAATTTGGATAAATGCTCTTTTTCTTTTTCTTTTTCAGTTGGCCCTCTTAGGAATTAATTAGTGTCGAACATGAGTCGTAGAGAAGATATGTTGAAATGGGAAGCCTGACTGGATGGAAGAAATTTATTTTCAAAAATTATTACTTACATACACCCCTCTGTAGTTGTTGTAGTGGTGAAGAAAGTCAGAAATTATCATGGTCCCAACATGGTGGTAAAGGAAAGAAAAAACCCCATTCAGAGGCTTTTAATTTTTTGTAGCCATCACGAATGAAGAAAGAATGATACCTTGTCCGGACTGCAATCCAAGCATGATTGATCTTCATCCCAAATGGCCTCCTGCCAAATATTTCAGAAAGAAAGCAATAAATAAATGAATAAAGTGTGTGTATGTGCACACCATAGTAGTACCTGGGCAGGTTCAGCACATAAGTGCCGAATAATTAATTAATTAATTAATTATTAAAATTCAAGTTTCATCATGTGATTTTTGTATTTTGGATTTGTTTTGGTATATAAAGAAATTTATATATTAAATTCTTACTCAACTTAATAGTTCTCTTAAGGTGCATTCACACTTAATGTTAAGTCAGTGTTAAGTGAAAATCTAGGTGGCATCTTAGGTGGTACCCAATTGTCAAATGGGTGATTGTTTAATATTAAGTGAATGTTAACATAAAATCTTAGTGGTAAATGGCTTTAGGTTCTAAAAGACTAGCTTGGTGTTAGAGGACTTAATACAAGAGTCCTTAACATCGAGTGTGAATGCACATTTATTTGTCCTTGTGATGAGTGTGTTCAAAACTAATGTGCTTGTCTGTAGTAGGCCAAGGTTTGATTCCAGATTCCTGTAATCTAAGTTTTCAGAATTTTTGACAATAGATTTTTTTTTAATTCAAAAAATTTGACAAAATAAATAATAATTTAATTTATGCTGAACTCACCCATGTACTATGGTAGCCAGAGCCCAGGTAGAGAGTTATTGTGACTTCCACCTTCTTTCCTCCAAAGCAAATCCACTTTTGCCACTAAGGGTGATGGCTCAATGGTATGGTCCTCCCTACTTGGTATAACAAGGGGTGTGTGTGTCACACTGTGGCCTTGCCATTTACATTCAAAAGTATCTTAAAGCAAAAGAAGAGTTATGGAAACTCAAATATATTTCACCATGCAAAACTATAATCTTCAAAAACTCCTCTAAAAGAAACCAAAATCCTTCAAGATATTATTATAACTCTATATAACTAATCTCAAGTTTCAACACAAGCCAAAATATCATCTTTCAAAAATTCTCATATAAAAATAGACCTATTATTATTACCTAGTAGGGGCCTATAAAAATCCCTTAAGCTACTATACTCTTATAATGAATCTAAACACAATATCCTTTGCCTTTGGTAGGCAAGGCCAACAACAAAGGTCTGAGGTTCAAATCCAGTGATGAGCAGGTGAGAAAGTCTTGTCCTGTTCTCTACCATTGGGCCTGACTTGGGGATATCACCAACAGCTTGTTGTTGCCTAAAAAGATTCAACAAGAACATGAATGCCTCTTCTTTGGGGAAGTGGCTAAATCTCTCTTTGGATGGCTTCTTCACCTACTTAGAGTTTACACACCAAAAGCTCTGTTGGCTATGGCTATCATGTGTGTGTGTACTAAGCAACCCTGAGATTCCAGAGCATGCATGCATGCATGCATGACCCACACACTAAAGCAATCTTTGATCTTACACCAGACCTCCTTGCAACATGGCTACAAGGAAAGGCCCTCCTGAGCTTTGATTGCCTTTGAAGCTCTTAATTAACTAACAACCCATTTAATTACAAAGGGGACAGAACAAACACACAGAATGCACAGGGGAACAAAATCCCTTAAGCTACTATATTCTATAATGAACCTAAACACAACAATATCCTTGCCTTGGTAGGCAAAGCCAACAAACAACAAACAAACTCTGCAGGCTCTCTGACTGCACAACTACCCAGAGAGCTTTTTGTCTAGCAACCTAACTTTCCTTTTGTAATGTTTTTCATATTTCACATCCTCTCTCTCCTTTCTTGTAGTCTATTTCATTGTGTTCTAGGCACTGAGGAGGTTAAGTGTAAGTGCTCTAATTAAACATTATCTAAAAGACCTCCTCTGATTTCTCCTTGTGTATCTAAAGAGCCCCTTTTTGCAAAGCCAGAAAATGTAAAGTCCCATAGAGCTTTCCAAAAATGGAAAGTCTCACTCCACTGGTATTCCATCTTTTGTAAATCTTGATGACAATTTTTTGGTGATACCCATTGAGGAAAAGCAAGTAGTGAGGTTGCTCTTTGTGTTTGATAAAGCAAAGCGGGCAAGGGCATTAACAAAATCAAGCAGCACTTGACTGACTATCACCTTGTACTTGCAAGCCCTTCTTTTGGTAATGCCCTTTCCCTTGTGCTTTTAACTTACTCCTTGTGGGTATAGATGAAACCCCCACGAGGAGTAAGGACCACAAGGAATAATTCCTCCACAAGGTGTAAGCTTCAACACGAATTTGTTGAATAATTAATTAATTTTGAACTTTTCATTTTGACACATAGAATATTCTTGAAGATTCAATAAATTCCTTCACAAAATTCTGTTATTTGATTGGGGGGGGGGATGGATTCCAACATTTCTGAAAATCTTATAATTGGTGTTGAAGCTGCCAAGGTAGTAGTAGTAGTAGTAGGGTAGTCAGCAGAACAAAAGGGCCAGAATTACTTAGATCAGCTTTCTACTTTCTTTAACCCTAGAGGTGACAAGCAATTCTGAGTTGAAAACAAGGCCAAAACAAAGCAAATTTACATTTCACACTCCCCATAACAAACCATGAACCTCATGCTAGTCTCAGAGATATTCCAAGGTGAATTTTTTTTGTTCTGTTGTCAGGCTTGGCTTTTTGCTTTGATGAAAGAGTGGAGCCTACAACCCTCTCCCTCCCCCCCCCGCCCCCCAATGTGTCTGAACACCATCTGCTAGTTTTGCCTGGAATCTAGCTTTGTTGTTCCCTTCCTCTTTAATGTTTTTGGCTGGTGAGTCAGAGGTTGAAGAACTCAACCCACAAGCAAGTTATAAGGCACTAGGCTACTAGAGTGAATGAATCAATCCCCAGGAATTGATTCCTACTTTCATTGCATTTCTATTTATTGTCAAGCAGAACTAGAGACAAAGGGACTTGTGGGTGTGGCTAAATTTAAACCCCAAGGTCAAATGGATATGGTATGGTATTGTTGTGTTGGTCCACCATCTTTGAATGTCTTGTTTCACTAGGAAGGACCAAAAAACCCACCTCATGAGAACTTTCTATATCCAAGGAAAAACATTGCACAAGACCATCATAATTACTCTAGGCACCCCTTAGTTCATTAGTTGGCACCTTGGCAACTAAATGAACTAATAAACTATTATGGTCTATAGAGATGGTAGGTGGTAAGCTTACTTGGCTTGGGTGGTTCCAAAATTCCACACACTAGTATCATGCATTTAGATGGGACTCACACAATCATGTTCTTGACCAGATTGTCACCAAAAATCATGTGTGCAGGACTTGGAAAGAAGATTCAACTGTGCCTAGATAAGTGTGATGATGCCAATGAGAAGAATTTATGTGATGTGGGTCATGTGTTTAGGCTATATGCCTCTAGCCTTCCTCCCTTACCCCACTTTCCTTACCTCCCATGTTATGGGATTCATTCATTTTGGTTTCCACATCAAGACATTTTGACTACCTAGTCCTTTGGATTGAGGTTAGTTAACTTGAACTCCACACTTACAGTGATGATCAAATTGACATAAGGTCGAAATATTAATACTTGGATTGAGACTATCGTAGTATTTGGGCAGCTTTGGCACAAGTTAAGTTATTTTCAACTTTGTCGAAATTTTCTGAAAAAATTCAGCCTTTCTTTGCTAAAATTTTCAAAAACATATTCAAGCTGGCAGTCAATTTGGTCAAGGACAAGCCTGACCAAATTGGTTATTTTACATCTATTTGACCACTAACATAATGAAATATCTTTAAAATACTAACGAATTTTTATTACATATGTTACACATATATCAAAATTTTCAGAATTAAAAGGGTAGCTGCTGAACAAAAATTTCTAGATTAAATTAATTATTCGGTAGAGAACTACCAAAGCTACCCAAGACTATGATAGTTGATTTGTTGACATAATACTCATGTATTTTTATGTATAGGAGATGGGTTTAAGTATAGACCCTTCTAAATTTGAAGCTCTTGTCATGATGCTAGTAGGCCAAGTGAAAGGGGTTGAAAATCAGGAAAGGATTATACTCTGACCTTTCATGTGTGTAAAGAAATGACGAATTTTTGTTGGTATCTTTATGATGATTTTTGCATCTTTTGGCATCTTTTACTTTTTTTCATCTTTTTTTTTTTTTTTTCTTTCACACCCTTTTACACTTTTTCCTTTTTAAATGGCTTTTTTTTTCTTGTTTTTTTTCGGAAACAACTTATTTAACAAGCCTGAAAATTTCCTTGTTGTTCTTTTTTTTTTTCTTCTTTGTTTAGTACTTTAGTCCTTGTTTGTTTCTTTTCTCTCTCTCTCTAGTACGGACTTTTG
>Ga0116231_10004756_pt1 | contig 27284 bp, 22 predicted proteins | sample S1TSphgellanicum_2_FD_89695 | JGI IMG/M metagenome (GOLD analysis project Ga0116231, IMG submission 89695) | Host-associated microbial communities from peat moss isolated from Minnesota, USA - S1T2_Fd - Sphagnum magellanicum MG | ecosystem: Host-associated > Plants > Peat moss > Unclassified... | reverse complement strand
TTGGTGTTATCATCATCTTTTTCAAAACAAAAAAAAAGCACAAAAGAAAAAAATGAAGGTGCCATCATCAACTTTTTTGCAAAAAAAAAACCCGCACCAAAAAAAAAAAAAAGGAGGAGAAGGGAGTTTACCTTCAAGCTCCCGATTCTGCCACCATGTTGAAGCTCCTCTTGCCTTGTGTTTCCATGTTTCTAAGCTCCCTTGCCTTGCATCTCCATGTTCTTAAACTCCTCTTGCCTTGTGTCTCCACATTCTTAAGCTTGCTTCAAAGCTCTGAGCTACTCAAGTTGTCCTAGCTCTAGCGATGGAGGTGAGTGCAAAAGGAGGTGGGCGAGGAGGGGTTTGTAGGATGAGGGAGGTAGGTGGGTTGGTAGGAAGAAGGGTGGTAAGTAGGTTGTGGGTAGGTAGGAGCTTCCCAAAAAAAAACTTGGGGTCAGGGGTGGGGGAAAAAAAAGTGATAAAAAAACTGTCCCCAGAAAAAAAAAAATCTAGCTGGGAAAAAAAGGACCAGAAGAAAAAAAAAAATACTGACCAAGTAAACTGACCCCTGGGGGACAGTTTCATTCCATCCATGAAATCCCAGAACGGGATTTTTTGGATGGTGCACTCTGGGGTGGTGGGTCACTCAAGCCAACCATTAGTAGGGTTGTACATAAACAAGATGAATTTACCATAAATGTTGAATTTTGATATCACCTTATTTTGAAACATTGCCTTTGGCAAGTATATTGTAAACTGATTTTATCATTTTGTAATGTTTAAATGTCAAATATAATATAAATCTTAGATTTAGTCTCTAATAAGGCCCACTAGTGGTTTCTTCTTCTTTTTCTTTCATATTTGTGATGTTAATAATGAATAAGTAAACATCCATAAGAATATTTACAAAATCTTGTTTTGTGCCCAATGAATTTTTTCCCAAAAAAATCTCACTTTTTAGCAATTGTGACTTTATCTTTGTCAGAATAATATAGTAGGTTTTTTGAAGTTGACATGATTTATTATAATATAGTTTTGGGAAGTTGACATGTGGTGAGCAATTTTATTTTATTTTTCCAAATTGAAATGACTTTTGTAATATAACATGTTCTAACTGGACATGCTTTTACTTTATAAAGATGTCCAAGTTGACACGATTAATTCATCAATGAAATTACTCTTTTTGTTTACCCTTTTTGGTTTTTTCCTTTGTCGTAGAGAAATGAATGAAAGTAGGTGGGTCATGCATGAAATTGGATGAGGAAAAAATCAGTAGCCAGGTGGGTCAACAACAAGTTGAGCCCAAAAGTAAGTTCGGCAAAACAGTGGTATAGAAGCTTCTTCACTTATATATTGTTATCCATACTATTGAAGAGGCTTTCACAATGCAAACCATAATGCAAAGGTTCAGTTTTGCATAACTCAAATCAACTTACATAGGCACTTGGAGAAGAGAGGCATTTAAGCTTCAGAGTTCCATCCTCAACAAAATTTCAAAACTCAGGGAAAATAAGGGCAAAAACACAAAGGGTCGTGACTCATGAGTGTCATACAATAGTTTGATGGATGGACGACTTTAGAGTTGTTGGGGGAACTATCCCAAGGCATTCATTCAAATGTGGCCTTGATTGAAACATCCAAGTTCAACTTTGTGTTTCCAACGCATTTCATCACTTTTTTGAAAATGATTTGATGACTTCCAAAGGCTTATTATCAACTAGAGCCATGTTTTGCCTTTTTGAGAATTGAAGGCACCCAAAACCTCCAAGTTCAAGTTTGTGTTTCAAAACACATTTCATCTTGAAAACAATTTGATGACTTTCAAAGGCTTCCCAACTATACCAATGTTGGACATTTTCAAGAGTTTTAGAACCAAGTGGGAAAGCTTGGATCTCGAATAGGAATAGCTCCCCCCCCCCTAGGCATCCACTTCTTTGTAATGCACCACCATGGTAGGGATACATGTTTTAGATAAGTGATGGATGTGCAACATGCTTGGGCCCCTATAGTTTGTGAAGTTGGTTATCACATGGTTTGAGAACAAGTTAGCACTCACTTCCCTCCCTTAGCCATTGGATCCTCTATTGACTTGTTGACATATCATTCTCTCCAAAGATGAGGTTTGCATCAAATTTTTATAACGAACTTTTTTTAATGTAACCTAAGCAATGATCATCCATAGGAAGATGCAAAAAAAAACCCTTATCAGATCCTTAGGAAGATTAAACCAAATGTGGCTAGAAACCAGATATGAATTAATTTTTTAAAAATAGCCTCCTAAATTTGTGACTCACTAAAAACCAAACATAAATTAAAATATAGGGATTCGAAAAACGCCCATTGTCATTTCTTTCCCATGATACCCAGCGGATATCTGAATGATACCTGATTGGTATCATGGAAGAAAATTGAGCTCCAAGCTTTACATTGTGCAACAGCCTTGGGCTCCAAAGTAATGGGGCCTGTGCCTCTGGCCTCAAGGGCCTCATATTTCGGGAATGCCCCCTGCCCTTAGGTGTTACCCTACACTTAAAAACATCAGCCCTAACCAGACTAGTAAGGATGGAACTGAAAGCCAAAGGCTCCCTTTAAAACCAACAACTGGAGGTAAGTTTTTGAACATTCAATGTGGGCCATGCTATCAGACTTATAACACAATTGGTCTACATATGAGAACTGTGGTTAGAAACCCTAAGATCCGGCCTGATAACCATGCAATTCCTAATACCCACGCAACACTAGTGCAATAGGTCCGGTCTCCTTTAGGTACAACACATTTTGTCATTTTCATTTTTTATTGGGCAAATGACCTTCACCATCTCAGGGTTGATCTTGATATACACTCCAATTGCTAGTGAAGTAAAGAGATGTGGCTCAAATAACATAAGGGGGTGAAAAAGGGTCATGTATACCATAGCCTAGGCTCAATTTCCATATGGACAAAAAAATTAATTAATTAAAAATTTTAATTTCATGATTTTAAATATTAAATTATTATTTATTCACCTTTGTGATACCAACATAGGAACTGTAAACACTAAGGATTTTATTTATTTTTCCATTTTTTTTCAAGAAACACAAGGGCAGACCAACCCCACCTGACAAACTGTTGTTGGCAACCCCAAAGTCACGCTCAGTGGGCAGAGGACCAGCATGGCTTTCATCAAATCAGAACTTGCACACCAGTGGGGTTTGAGAACCCAGAACCGTTTCTGTGAGGTCCGAGGGTCCCAAACAGGGGCTATACCACTAAGCCATTTTGAAGCTGCTCCTTAAGTTTGAGCTCCATTGGGAGTATTAAAAAACAAAGGAAGAAATGAAAAACAATTGTTCCTTAACTAACTCATACCTGAAGAACTTTTCAGATTTTAATAAGACCTGCAAAAAAGTGGAAGGTCCATTTCTAATGAAAGTGAGATCTTCGCCGAATGGAATGGAAGGGTTCATTTATGATTCGAAAGGACATTTCTACCAACCCAAGGTGACTGAAAATGCATAGGAAATTGTTGAAAAAGTTCATTCAATCCATGGTTTCTTTTGCACATGTATTGACCTTTGATTCACGGTTCCTTTCTATCTTATATTGACTTGACTTATGAGCTCAGTGATCGGAGCTATGAAAAAACTTGGGACTTTTTTAATTTATTGTCAAGAGTGTTGTTTCAGCGAATGGGCGGGGGCAGGGGAGAGGCAATCTTGTTGTGATGTGCAGTGATTTAGTTTTTGGTTGCAAAGTGCAACCTATTTTGTGGTTGTTTTGGAAAGAACTTGGGAAAGAATTGCAATTTTCAATGTTTTTTTATTTTTTCAAAGAGCAATTTAAAAAAAAATTGCACATATATATATATATGAGCGGATTGCCAGAGACAACATTTTAACCTGATGTCAATTGCTTGCAATAACTCAATCTGCACTGCAAACCTTATGGGGTGAGTGGTAACTGGTGTTGGGTGGGTATTTGTTGTTAATAACCAGTGATTTCAATCTTTTGATTTTTTCATGATCCAAGAACTGCAGGTTCAGATATAATTCCCAAAGAACTCAAAGCACCAGCAGTTTTCATGAAAGAACCGGCAGATTTATAAGTGGATAGTCGAATTTTATTTTTTCCAATGTTTTTGAGAACCATGGTTGTGTACCAGAATGAGTTCTTTCATGGTTTTGAGAACTGCCATTATGAACCCTAAAAATTGCCCTGATAACCGCTGGGGGTAACCCAATCAACATGCCGTTGAAATTCAAATAAAGTTCTAACACCTGTTGAATCTGCATATGTTTGCGGAGTAGATGCAGAGAAACATGGAGAAGAATTCCTGGAACACAAAGTCTTTTGTACTTTAGAAGCTTACAAAAACTCTGCAACTTGTGGGTATCCAGATTCCAGATGCCTCTCTCTGCCACAAGTCGTAGTTTAGTGGGCTTAAGAGCATCTCCAGCTGTGATCAGTATGTGATCCTGCAGAGTAAAATTGGATGAAGAGAAGTCAAAACATGCCAGTTTGGCTCAAGAAAATGGTTTTGTCTCAGCATAATTGTAGAATTGTGCAGTGGCTGGTGAAAGCCGCAGCAACATTGTGCACCTGCAGAAAAGAGTGCAATAAATATGATCTGACTGCTGCTCAGCGTTTCTGATTGCTCCAACATACTGATTGGTCCAGGTGGTTTGCTATGGTAGTTCCCCACCTATTTGATGTCCCAGTTTCAGTTTTATGGGTGGTGTTGAAAGAAAAGTAAATAACTAAACTTGGATGTGAAAAGTATTTTTGCAGGGTCACATACTGAGCACAGCTAGTGATGCTCTATATACTTTTATATGCTTCTGTTTTTGCATTATTGTGAGAGCACCTAGCAAATTATTCGTAGGCTCCAACTACCCCCATTTTTTCAGTGGAGAAAAAAACAAGTGACTCACACATAATGGAGATGACATCTGTAAGGATGATAAATATTCAACATTCAAAATTGGAAAAACATTCTGGTTAGCATGGTGAACCCCAAGTGGATCCTTCAGTTACGCTGGAAATCTGGAAATGTTTCTGTAGTGAACTTCACATGACCCTAAAATGTAGGGATACCGAACTTTGGCCCATTTCTTGGTGTGTCACAATGTCTGTTGTGTACCCTGAGCCAATAAATAAGCTAAAAAAGTTCAATAATGGCACAAGTAATGGTCATTTTGGAAGTAGTTGTGACAAGAGACTTTTTGTCAACCCTGTCTGTACAGGGACAAGGGTTATAAGATTAATGTAAAAAATATACACAATTATATGGGGTCTGTGGAATAGGCTTGTGCCTAAGGATGAAAAAAAAAACCTACATGACCAATCAGGTAATAGGATTAGTGTAGAAAATATGTGAGGTCTGTTGAATAGGCTTGTGCGGAAGGATGAAAAAAAAAAACCTTTATGACCAATCAGGTTATAGGATTCTATACACGCTTATTATACAGGGTTTGTGGAGTAGGGTTTCGGGTTCAAAGAAATAGCCTATGAATGAGGGGAAAAAAAAAAAAAAAACTTATATGACCGATCAGGAATCAGTGTAGAAAATATACACAAGTAACCCATGTGGGGTCTGGGGAATAGGCTTGTGTCCTAGGGGCGGGGAAATAGCCTATATGGCCAATAGATTGTTAGAATGGGAGCCTTGAATTCTTTTGAGGAGTAGACTTTTGACAAATTAACTTCAGTAAAACTGGCACTTTAGTTGTAATAATATAGCATCACATCACAGGCTTTGTTCCTAGATGCAAAAGAAGAAAAAAAAATGTGATCAAAGAATTGGTCGTTTGAATTGCATTTAAGGCCCGCTTTACACTAGGAGTGAGGGTCCAAAAAACTCAGGGCCAACTTTGAGCACTTTTGGGTTGCAAATTGGCCTCCCAAATTTGATGGCATCCTTTTCCCAGCCTTGGGGCCAATACAAGGCCATAAAGTTCAGCATTTATTAGTACTTGGAGCAGCTTGAATTTTTTTTTTCTATTTCAGCATTGACTCCTAGAGTAAAGTGAAGAAAAACCTCATAAATCAAAATCAAGGATAGGAACCCATCAAACAAAAGTACAAGGCAAATAAGAACGCAAGTAGACACAATCCAAAGAAAAAACGCAAACACTCAACAAATGTCATATAAAGACCCTATGCAAAGACGACTCATAGCTATGAAATGACAATCAATGATAACAAAAAAGACTTAAAACAAAAGAATTGTCATATGCCACAAATTGGCTAATAATGGAGGTGCACTAGTTACAATGTGTGGAAGATATGAGGAACCCCAACCAAGTGTAGCAACCCATCAAAAAATTGTTATGGTTTGTGCATGCTACAAGGCTATGGACATGTGTTGTCAATAGTAAGAAATAAACATAAAAGAGACTAAAGAAGATTGATGATGACATGCAATAGTGGTTGATGTACAAGCGGTCAAAAATGAATCATAACGAGAGTGAAAACACTCATATGTCTCAATAGCAAGGGGAATGAAGTCATCATTTGGTGTTTATTCAACATATGATCGTGTCTTCTACTAAACATCCATCATTGTTGCATGTGTTGTTATTGTCGATGTTCATTGCATCATATTTGTGTGAGTTGAATCAATAATCATGATGTCCATCAAGGTCCAAAAGTTGTCTCTAATGATAAAGATATCCATTCATCATCAGGTGTGATGAGGGAAAAGGTGGGAAACCTACCTCTAAACATGTGATCCACTTTCAAAAACAATAGTTGCAATAGTATCCCAAAATGTATCATGGGCCATTGTATGTTCACTCTCGTAAAAGCACCGAAACAAATGGATATTTAAATCATCAATGACCACACCAACATCATGAAAGATGGGCAATCATAGGATGTGGTAAGCCAAGATGGATACATAGTGTTGTAAGGAAGTGGACTAAAAATAAACAAAATGTAGGTGTGGTAGGACGAGCTAATAATCAAATGTTTGCCCCTAGACCTACACATGAGTGGAAATGTGTTCGCATGATATTTGAAGGAACATTTATTAAAAGTGAAACAAACTTTTGTTCGTGTAAATGATCCCCCAAAAAAACCTATAACCAAGGATAAAACTAAACCATTAGGCTTTCAAAGAATGGGACTTGAGAGCGCATAAACTAGGATAATAAGGCTCAAGTATGTCAAAGTGCAATCTGGAACGGGGAAATGTTAATCTCAACATGTGTTATTGCATCCAGAAGAATAGGGTGATCATCCTGCTGGAAATGAATAACAAGTGCAAGAGGGATCAATGCCCAACATCGCAAGAATGAGGGGGCAACAATCCAAATTACAAAAGGGAGGCTGAACTTGTTTGAAAAAGTAAGAAAAGTGGCTTAATGATGAATTATGTGATCGATAAAACCACCAAAAGATTCCACACTAAATAACTTTTGCAACAGAGTTATGGTACGAGTATCAAACTAAGCATAATGTTGCAAAATACATGGAAATGAAAACATTGTACAAAACAAGTAATCATGGGATTAGGCATAACACAATAAGAGCATCCCAAAAGTTGTCTAAAGATCTATAAGCATAAAGAGGTTAAATATTGTCCCAAAATCTTCATGAAAAGCCTTAACCACAAATGACTCAACAAATGATTTGGATCCCACTAATGCATTTGAAATACAAAAACCCAAATTGAAAGTAAGATAACCAAAAAAAAGTGATATAAAGTGGTCCAACCCCTATGGAGACCAAACTACACATTTCATTGACTACATTGAAAGTCTCAATGCTAAAAACTCATGTTGTAATCATAAAAAAAACAAAAACCACATCTAATGTGAAACCTATTATGTGCGTATCATCCACCAATAAAATAAAAACACAAATATGGTGGGTTGTTGTGTAGGGTGAAAAACATGAAGGTGAGCCAGAACAAACAACGTTCCTCCCAATGGGTCCTTCTATCATGTACTTGATGTCAATAAAATGACTGTGAAATCCCCATGTCGAGAACCTTAAAAAAATACAATGGGGATGGTCATGCATAAAATCATCAAATGACCATGACACCAAATTGAAGGCGTTACAAATATCCATTTGTAACACCACCCAATCTTGGTGAAAATATAACATTGCTCAAATGCCATGAACCATTGTCTCACATTCCCCACTAGTCAAATACACCAAACTAATGAGGACTAAAATGTTCCGCAAAAATATCTCCAAATTAAATAGTCAATGTGCGGGCAATTAAATGATAGGTCACCTCATCAATCGTGATGGGACATATGTTTTTAAACTATTTTTGTCACGAATGCCAGTGTTATGGAGTTCGTTCATGATTTGTAAAAAACTTACACCTAACTTTTAGTTTAGTTTCAATACATTCTTAATCAATTTTTAGTTAAGTTTTACTTCACTTCTAATTAATTCTTAGTTAAGTCCTAGTTCATTTTTATTTAAAATTTTAATTCACTTTTAGTTAAATCCTAATTGACTTCTAGTTAAACATTAGTTAATTTTAAATTCATTTCTAGTTAATTTTTAGTTCACACATAATTAATTCTCAATTCACTTTTAATTAAGTTTAAGTTCACTCTTAGTTGAATTTTAATTCACTCTTAATTGAGTTTTATTTCATTCATAATTCACACATGGGTGCACATGAATGCATTTGGGCCACATGTAGATTTGAAATTTTTTGAATTTTTTTTTTGAGTTAGGTGCCCAATGAGTATAAATATAACTAGAATCCCCCATTACGTTTAGTTTGTTCAACATCAATTTTGGGTGCATTTTCTTGTCATAACCTTGTTTTGTTTCTTTTTTGCAAATAAAATTTTGTTGGATCTTTATTTGCAATTGTCGTGTTATTCTTCTTGTTTTATGATCTGGATTTGGAATTACGTTTGCCTTGGTTTTCATTTTGGTTAAAAAAATCATGTAGTCTTGGTTGTTTTTGTGATCATGACAACTTCTTCAAGTTAAAAATCAAGATGTAGAAAGTAAACGCGATATTGAAAGTGGAACATGACTGAATGACCAATGTGCCCACATACCTCAAAAAAAAGGTCGAAGCTACTCATGAAATCATTTAGGACAAAACAATCTTGTCAAAATTCATACACCATAGGCGAAAGGCCACCAAAAGAAAGACGTGGTGAATAATTCAAAACATAGACAAATGCCTCCCAATATAAAATAACCTCCATTTCAAGATGGAAATCATCAATGAAAGGGGGGAGGTCAACCTCAACAAGTTGATGGAAAAAATGAAAGATTTTCATGGTTTTGTTAGATGGGGTTGCAAATGCATTCGAAAATAATGCACATATTGCTCAAACATACTCCCTTACATGAGCAAAGGCATGTGCGCGGTGTAATCATGTTGATGGAAGTGAGGTAGGATTTGAAGTTGACTCCAAAAATTTGCGATAAGTTAAAACGAATGTTTTAATCATGTGTTCCCCTTGTAATGTCTCCCAATTGCCACCCATGTACCGACAGAAACAATCATGAATTTCTTGATGACCTTTTTCATCACCTCATAAAGGAAAGGACAAACATTAAGAAGGAAATAACAAAAAAACATGCCAAGTTGCAGTATAACGTTGATCGGATGTTGATCAAGATAAAAAGATATGCAAAGTTCGATGAATATCAACTCGAAAATCATATGGAATATGATGATATGAACAATGATGAATAAACTCAAATGGAAAGTATCAATGATGTTTATAGATGCAATCCATATCCATGCTGAAAAAAAAGAAAAAATGAGATTAATTTCAACCTTTACACTAATAGGAATGTTGGATTTGGGTTGAACATTGGCCCTGACTCCTAGTGTAAAGTGAGCCTAAGAGTTACCTTTGTGAACTAGTACTTACATGTTACATGCAAATGACATACAAATTTCAAAGGAGCTTTTAAAAAGAATTTGGAGTTTTTCACACATAACTCTCTTGCTCTTTCATTTTACTTACAAATGTTTGCTCAAGGTGCACAAAACCTAACAATTTGCGGGTTCAATTTTTTCAACCTTGCAACCTCCTCATCGTACTCTTAAAAGAGAGAGCTCTCACACATTACTTTTGTAAGGAAAAAAAAAAAGGGTTTTCCTTCCTCAGCCAAGTTCAACATTTCAGTGTCAAACAATTATTTTATTTCAAAGATTCCATGTTCAAAACAAAAAAAAAATTCCTACAAGGTTCTCTATTTTCCTTCACAAAAATGTAATTCTGGTGGGGGGGCGCAGGGGGAAGATTACTTAGAAATTTCAACACTTCTGACAATAATACAATTATTGTTGAAGCTGCCAAGGTACTGCAGTGGCATTTTTGTTTAATTTTAATTTTTTCAATTGTGACATAGCCACACCGGCAATCATCCACAAGAGGATTTAGCCAGATTTTGCAACATGGAAGAGAGGAAAGTAGAAAACATTAAGAATCCTGCTGTATTTTGGCGACCTCCTGAAACCTATTGTCTAAATACGGCAATTTCAGAATTTCTTTCCTCCAAATCTGGCAACTTTGGCACATCTTTTTCACAAACATTCTTGGAGTCAGTTGCCCTGGATTTTTGTTTTTGTTGGCAAGTGCCAAAATTCACAAAATAAAATAAAACCCATGTACAGTAGTGTGGGAAAGGGGCTGCAAAGGCATGGCGGAGATCTGCTTCAGGTTTCTTTTTGTGTAATTTGAGTCTTTTTCCCTTCCTTTTTGCCAAGGAAATAAGGCTTTACATTTACAGCTTAATGTCAGAACCACGAAAGACAAAAAGCCCTAAATCAAACTCTAAATCAGACTCAATCTCAATTGTTGTCCTCTTTTTATCATGTTCTGCACCATAAAACCAAGAATTATTCAAACTAGCATCACAATTCGTTGCTGCAGAATTTTATCCCTCATTTCCTCATATTGGATGCACCCTGTGATACATACCACATCTCCTGTGAAGAGGAACTGAGAACCATCTTGTAAGGAGGATCAGATATGGTCAATAGATACTGGAACCAAATCTCATCCGAAATCCACACAGATCCTCTACAACAGGCTTCTTTCCAATCACAAGGAAGCCAGGAAAGCAACATTGCCCATCCCCGACATCAAACTGTTGAGCACAAGTCTATTTTCCTTGTCTGAGTCAATCGAAGGGTGGCCTGTATTTCTGGGGAGTGGAAATCTGCAGTTGGAGGTCAGTTGATTGTCAGCGCTTGTATCCAAAGCAACAGATGGCTGAAGTTGGGGAACTTGCTCCAAGGTATAATGAATAATGGCCTTTGGAGCAAATTTGCTGCTCCAGTACTACTTGACTGCATAGAAGGAAATCATAGTCACTGGTACAACAATCCCTTGCATTGATCGATATAAAAAAGGCAGTTGATATCACAAAGAAACACACTTGCAAAACCTACAATTTACACATTCACAAAGGAAGAGATCCACACAGAAATAGAATACCTTGACAGGCTGAATTAAGTTTGTTGGCACTTCGGCTCCCTACATCAAATGTAGATGGAGACACTCCAAGTTGTGACCTCATAAGAAGGAGAATACTTCTGAGAAGCCAAGTATAAGGAGGCATCTAGGGGACTGGTTGCCCTATAACTCTAAAGAACAGAGATGGTTCACTCACCACACCAGAAACTCAATTGAGAAACACTTCCAACTCTGAACTCTGTGTCACACTCCTCAAAAGACCATTTTGCTCACAGTTTTTACTGGGCATCCACTGCCAGTCAATCCTAAGTTAAGTAGGAACCAGCGTACATTGAGCAGCTGCTAGTTCCACAAACTTATGTGAATCAAGATTAAGACCCTCCATAAGGAAAACCCCATCTGTTCGTGTATTACCCTTCCCACAATAACTAACAATATGCACCTAAAAAGTTCATAAAAAAGGCTAACCTGTCTGAAAACCTTCATGCCAACTATACTAGTGGAAAGCCCCCCCCCCACCCCTTCTTGGTCACTTTGTTCCCAGTTCACCCTTAAGTACCTCTGAGGAGCCCTGCCCTATAAATATCGCCTTACTGAAGTCCTCACAAATGGAGAACGTGAAAAGCAATTAGCTTCTGTTTCCGTCTGTCTCACTTTCTTTCTCCTCACAAGGAGAAGGTTCACTAGGCAAAGTGCCTCTCACAAATGGCGAAGTTAAAAAAAGAATAACACTTGTTGAACAGATCATCATATTCGTCTTTACTGAACAAAACGGATGGTCCTAGGCGTAGTACATGTACAAGCTGTTGGATGCTGCGCACGCAATCACGTTCGACATCGGATGCCATGCTAAGTGCAGTAGCTTTGATGTAAAATCGTAGGCCCCACCATTCATCTCTGTTCCTGGGCTCTCACTCCCTCCAACTGCAGTCCACAAAACAACTCTACAGTTACTCACAATGCATGACTGAATGAACCAAGAAGTACCAAAAGTAACTTCAGCCCATGTGGACAGACTAGTGGATATAAGATCCAGAAACAACCTCTGGAGAAATCTTGCCTTTACCTATCTACTTGAAGGAGAGGGATAGACAAACCTCGTCGGTTGTCACGTCGACCACGGGCAAGATTAGCAAGTCGGCTTCCAGGCCTTGAAGGGGGAGGCACAAGTCGCCTTCAGCATTGTTGGTTCACCACCATTCCATCCAACCAACACCACCCACCCATCATCCACCCTCCAATTGAGGACCACAAACATAATGGGCACAATGCAATGAACCAGAACCTGAACCTGTTGGTGCTCAGATCCCATTATGATAATACACTCACTTCTACTGTTCTAACTGTCCTTTCAGCTTCCTGTGGTGTCCCTGATCCTTCTCACTCAATCAGCCCTTTTTTCTTGCAAAAGGTACATAATACATAATAAAAAGCAAGTATTCACTTCCTCAACAGAACAGTCCAGAAAACTGCCAAACCAAATGAGCAATACCTATTAGGAGTTTTGCTGGCTTCCAAGGTTGATGCCTCCTCACTGCCAGGCATTGCCCCAAACACACGAAACACATTGCTGTTGCACACACAAGCACAAAATTTTCACACATACTTCATATTTATTACCAACATAGCTGTGTGCCTCCAGAACGATGTTGGGTATAGCATTGTATTGTGGTTGAGAAGTTTCAATAGTCTCTTCATCTTCTGCCTGCACTATTCAAGAGGAAGGTTCATGGCATAACCTCAATTATTCAAATGGATCATATGCAGGTCATGAAAGCTCTTGTGACCTTTACACAAAGCTATATGGCCATCAGTAGAGGTTGACAAAACCCCAAGTCCATCCCAGAGTCTGTACTCTGTACTCTCAGCTTTCCAATAAATTCCTCTAAAGCTGCACTGGTGCATAGGAACCAAAGCATGCATACCTGTAAGAACCAGTGGCCACACGTTCACCGTCTCCACTCAGACAGCACTCAAACTTGTCAAAGATAGAGTCATTCTCATAAAGATCACACAGCTGCAAAATCCAAAATAAGCCACGATCAGTCAGGCTGACACAGCAACCTGGGTTGCTCTTTGGTGCTGGAAACAGAAACTGACAGTTCAAGCTTTACCCAAATATCACATCAAGGTCCACAACCTTGTTCATGTCTGTGCAAATTGTCAGTACACCTCGGACCAACCCCATGCCCATTAGCATCAGGGCCAATTCCAATGAGATTTCAAGGAAAACAACAGAAATCATTGTTGTAAATGGTACCATCCCCAAACTATCCCCAGCATAAAGGCACTGTTGACATGAGGCCTCATCTAGATGGAAAACCAGCCGAACAAACTGGAACCACGCTATTACAAATGAGTCTACAGAATTTAGACATGAGCCTACATGTGCACAAGGCACTGATAAGATCAAATCTCCCACCTTAGGCCGTAAATACTCATGAACTCTGAATGTAGCAACAGGAGCAGCTTCCATGTTTATGTCCCACAACTGCATCATGCAACACTGGAATTTAGTCATCCAGATAATTTTCAGTGAAACTGCCAAGAGACTTCAGTTGCAAAACTATCTATAACTAAATGTCCCCAGGTTCCCATTGCACCAATAATTCTAGTGGTGAAACTTCATCTCACAGAACACCATCCAATCAATTGACTTTGGTTATCAGATGTCAGGCCAAAAGGGCTGTGGAAATGAATAAAGAGCCATTCTGACCTGTGCAGAGTCTCACAGACACCAGAACCTTAATAGTAAGCAGAGAAGCAAACCTTGAGGGTCATATAGTCACGGCTGAGTATGTAGCGACCACCTCTTGCAAACTTAATATCAGAGATGGATGCAATTATCTCTGTGAAAAATGATCTTGTTCCTGGTGGCTCAGACTCCTCGAATCTAAGGAATAATTTCCAATCATCAACCAGTTCAAACAAAAATCAGTCCTAAAAATTTGCCAATCTTGTATGTGTGAAAGAGATGCAAGCAAAACTCCCTGCATGGCATTAGCAGACAGAGGTGGATGTACAGAAACAGAGTTGTGTGCTCTTCAGTATTCCTCCACTTCTAACACAATAGAAATACTGGAGGAATATCATTTTAAGCCATAGCTCTGTGTCTTTTATCATTGGTCAGTTGAGCATAGATTCCAGATACCAGGCAACTGACTAGTTCGGGAGAAATGAACAACAGAGATGCATCATGAACAGGGTGTAGCAACATACAGCTTTGAGTGTCTGTCACAGAGGGCTGACTGGCGCATATCAATGAGGCGAATGGAGCCCTTGCTGCTACTGTAAGCGAGCACATTGCAGTGTGATGGGTGAAATTCTGCAGAGGTTATCACCTCTGTTCAATCGCAGAAGCACACACAAACAAACCCACAGTAAGTTGCATCTTGGATGACAACCACTTACCAGCAGTACAGTTTTGCTCTAGCCCAAGAAACGCAGTCCATCCCATCACCAGAAGCTGAAAGACACCCATTGCACAGCTTCACAGAATATACCTGTGAGGTCCTCCATGTTGACTGGTTTAATATCAACAATGTTGAAGCTTTGATCACTAACTTCAAGGTTCCATAAGTTTACTCTCAAATCATCTGCTGAAATGAATGTTTCACAATCACTGCACAGGTATCATGGAACAAAAGCCCTGTCAAATAACAGATGAAAAATACTTGAGCCACAAAATAGCCAAACATGTGCTCACTGCAGGATCTCATTGTTGTGGAGATTGCAGAGAAATTTCTGGAACAACATTTTGAAGATAACATGACAATGTGTGCAGTCATAACCTTGTGAGAGTTGCTCACAAATTGTCAGTCTGTCACATTCATCATGAATGCCAGTAACAAGCTGCCATTACTACCCACTGACTCCATCAGCTGCTGATGGTAGGTGTAGATAACTGTACTGTAACTAGCCAGAGATTTCAGACAAACTAATTGTAAAACCATCTGTATCCTGAGTTTTTCTAGCATTTACAGAAGCAACAGGAAGACTTGGTCATGAAGTTCAACAGCACTTAAGAGGCATAACTAATCAAAAAAGGGAATAGTATCCTGATTCAAGCTGAAACAAGCTTCTGAGGTAAGCTTCCAGATCTCAGTTACATAACACTGAGTCCCACACCTGATTGCCAGACCAGATTGTATTGCAAGTCAACAAGTCTTAGGTAAGCATGAAGTCCCACAACCTGGAAGATACATGTTTGAACTCACCTGTTGTTGGAAACAGAGTTGATATGGTATGCATGGGCATTGGCATAAACTCTCCTACATCTGGCAACCAAAGCAGTCTCATTGCTCCAAACCTGGATTCAATATGATACAAGGGCAGTAAGTAGGAGTAATGCTGCTCAGTAGCAACTCAGGTCAAATTCCATTCAAGCTATCTGCCCAACCTCTTGAGCAGAGACAAAACCAAGACATCACCCACAGGTCCATGGATGTAGATGATTACAAAGGGCATGGTAAAGTGCAAGGACAGCTAACAGAGACTGCTGTGCAATGCTTGGTGATCTACAACCTCCAAAAGCATGTAAAACTCAACAAATGGTCTCTCCATGCACACTGTATAGGAAGCATAGACTAGAGGTGGAAGTGCTGATAGCATATGTACACAAGTTGTGACAAAGACAAAGGAGGAATGATTTCAAAATGGAGGTAAATAACAACAACCAGGGGCAGATGTAGTGATGGAATGCCGCCGGGTGGAAAATCAAAGTCGCTGCCAAGAAGAGGAGGTCGTGGCACAGCTCCACCATTCATTGACAACCGAGGGGTAAAACCTCTTGGACCAAGGACAGGGCTGCTGCTCACAGAGCTCCCATTCCCCAATCGCACAGCAGGATCTAGATTAAGATTAGAGACATTCTTTAACTTCTTCTCTGCCACCTGCAGCAGAGATTTACCAGGGTTTCAGACTCAGTTCAACATATCCTCTTATTCCTCTATTTCTAAGAAGCTGGATAACCCTTCTGAGAAGGAGAATAGACAATTCAAAGCCAATTATGCTATGAACACAGAAGACCACAACTACAGAGTGCAAGGAGAAAAGCTAAGAATCATCAAGCAAGCTACAAAATATCTCCAGAATGATGCAGAAAGATAATCATCACAAATTGATGTAAGGGCAGAATACTGACATCATAGATGCTTGGAGACATACACCCAAGTCTTGTGTCAGAGGGACATAGACTGTGACAAACAACAGCCAGTTTGCAAAACTCAAATATGAAACCCTAAGCTGAATGTACCTTCCAGAGTTTGATGGTTTTATCATTTGTAGAAAGCAGCAGCCGAGCACCATTAGCTGTCTGGCACCACCTGATTTTATTGATCTTTTCTTCTATCTCCAAACTCTTCAAGTAGTCAAACTGCATTTCAAGTTAGTAATACAAGTTAGCAGTACATAAATCCATGGCCACGTAGAAGATAGAAATTGAAGGTTCACTGACCCAAAATTAGCTAGAACCAATCCTAAGGCTCTTCTTCAACCTTCAGCTCCTTCAAGTTCATCCTGTAATAGGGCATTCACTGATGCCCAGAATGATATGTGTGAGTATCACTTTCTCTCTCAAGCTTTTGGCTGACAAGGTTACAAAGCTCTTGTGCAGAAATTACTGTTCACAAACCCCTTCCAACCACATGAAGAGAGAAGTGAAGGATTACCTCTGGCTCATGACTTTGAAATTCAGTTGAATAGCGATATTCTGGATGCCTAGGACCCACTGAATCTGCCCTTTCCAACTCCCTTCGTGCTCGTTGCTGCCATGTGAAATCCATTGGAAAGTATTAGAAGGCAGGTTGAAGAATATATATATACTCAACTAGTAGTGAAACCCATCTCAACTAAATCAGAACTTGGAAGAGATGGATGTCTCACTTCTCTGCTGTCAGTTCTTTCAAATAGCACAACGCGTCCTCCCCTGTCACCAGTTGCCAAATGCTCCCCACTCTTGTCAAATTCAATGGCAGAGATGATGTCCACTGCAGCACATCAGTCAAGTGACATGTTAAGTTTCCCACAATTAAGCATGTTCAGATTGCCACATTTCATTTGTTCTAGAGTTTGTTTCAAGCTCAACGGTGGAATTACATTTTGTACATTAGAAATGGTACATGTCGATTGAACAGGCACAAGAAAAGGTGGAGACAGTTGAGTTCCTGAAGTGGAATGGGTGGCATCTACATTGTCATCAAATTGTCCTGCATGAAAAGGTTCTTTTCAAGAATCTGCATGCAACACAACTAATTTGAACTGGAGTTTGCCACAATGCAACCTCTCTACCTCCATCACAATTGTGTGCACATTCCACAAGCCACAAGAAGCTCAGATCTATCTCCCCAATACACACAATGTTGCTTAGGTCTATGCTAAGCACACCATATGAGGAAATCTAAAAATCCTGGAACAACAGCCACAAAAATACAACAAGAGCTTCTGTGGCTGTTGTTCTGTCAGAGTGTGAATGTGAAGTACCACCCTGAGCAGGTGCCACACCTCAGTTCAGCTGTGGCTTGAACTCCCATATTCTCAGGAAGCAGATGTAAACCTTAAAGTTCCAGGAAATCTGAAAGACCTAACTCTCAGCTTTTGTGTAAGGAACACAGATCATCACATTCTCCAAAAACTGGTTCAAAAAGCTTAACTGGGCACCATCACCACGTATAAAGGCAAAGAATGGTGACATCGCTAAAGAGTGATACACAGAAGAAACGGTCACTCCGTTCTTTAGGGCAAATACCTCCTTCTGAAGGTGGGTAACTGTTTACTGACAGAACCAAAGGAGCATCACAGTGAACTTTCACCAATAACTCAAAGGCACTTCACATTTGAGACATGTAGGGCAACTTTTCTGAGGAGGAAGTCCTACTGATGGATTGACTATATTGGTGACATCTACTCACATGTCTGCAATGTGATCTGGACCCACAACCACTTCCAAGGTGGACATGACCACCAGCCACCACTCAGCTTGAAACTCAAAAGAAAACCAAAAACACAGGGGAAGGGAATGAATGTTCACAAAACAGTTTTTTGAACCATGAAAGGGAGGAGTAAAACTGCACACATGCTCACTGATCCTTCCTATTGTGGTCATCTAAATCTCTCTTGCAAGTCAAGTCCCTGGGGTTCTCACACATACATTGGAAGACCACAGAATCCAGTAAACCCTCATTGTAGCTAGGTTACCCTCTTAAGAGCAACATGTAGAATAAACTCACAGACCAAAGTTGCAAGATAGTTAGTCCATCCACCAGGCTCCACCTCCATTTCCCAGTCCAGCTCTATGTGGCTCGATGCTCAAGAAGATACTTAAAACAAACCAGAGAGGAAAAAATATTCACAGAAGAAGCAACGACAACGACAACAACAACATACACATATACATACCTTCTTGAACCTCTTCTCCTGCAGCACGCTCTCCAAAGACTTGAGAGAATTTCCACTCAAGAGCCGGCTGCGGCTGCCGTCCTCCTCCTCCTGCTCCGACTTGCTGACTCCCGGATGCGGGCGACCCACCACCTCCCGCACTCATCATTTCCCTAAGCCCTCCTCCACCGTAACCCTAAAATGGCTGAAATCTACAACAACTCACAACTACCAAAAAAACCCACAAAGCTCTGGGAGCTCCCGCTCTTCTTCTACAACAACCACATTGCAACAACAACTACCACACTTCTCCCTCCCTCCCCTCTCTCCTCCATAGCTTCCGCGACATGAGCTCTGCTGCTGTTGCTGCTGCTGCTAGATACCACCACCAAATCCATTCACAATTAGGTCATTGGAAAGCCAAGCAAAGCACCCAGCAGCCATGAAGGAAGGATACAAAACCAGCATGTACTAAAGATTGAATGATGCTGTAAAGCGCGATGATAACTACAAGAGCGGATGCACCGCATCACAACCCCTCTCTTCTCCCAGCACTCTCTTGTCCCCCTCCCCCCTCCCCTCCCCACAACACACAAAACGCAACGACAACGCAACAACAACAACAGAAGAGGAGTCTGATCGCTCGTCAGCCACTCCTCTTCTCTAACCTAGTGAAGGTGCATGCCCGCTGCCCGTTTCTAAATTTTTTTTCTGCCATGCCCTCTGCCCGCTTGTTTCTTGCTGGCTTTCTTGCGCCCCTACTGCTTGCATTAACACACACACTTGGCGTATTTGTCCGCACCAGGAATTCTGGAATCTCCCGGGTCTTGTTCTTCATGATCAAAAGCCCTTGCACACTCTGCACTTGCTTCTTCTTTGTTTCGCTCTGCTGTTTCTTGTTGCCTGCATGCATGGGTCTCAAGAATCAGAATCCAAAGCTCTACAATCCCATTGAATGAACAACTCACAGCTCTTACAGAATCTATTCAAGCCATTGCTCCAAAAAATCTGTTCAAATCTGTTCAACCCATAGTTCTCTACTCCATTTTAACCCATAGTTTAAAGAATCCCATCTACTGAATCGATTTCTATAGAATTTATTCAATCCATATGGAATTCATTCAATCCATAGTTCTGTAATCCATTTAATCCATAGTTTTAGAATCCCATCAATTGAAACCATTACTATAGAGTTCATTCAACCCATAGTTTTAAATTTTCATCTATTCAAACCATTGTTATAGAATTCATTTAACCCATAGTTTTAGAATCCCATCTACTGAAACTATTGTCATTCAACCCATAGTTTTAGAATCCCATATACTGAAACCATTGCTATAGAATTCATTCAACCCATGGTTTTGGAATCCATCTAACCAATTGTTATAGAATTCATTTAACCCATAGTCTCAAATCCATTTAACCCATAGTTTTGGAATCCCATCTATTGAAACTATCGTCATTCAACCCATAGTTTTAGAATGCCATATGTTGAAACCTTTGTTATAGAATCATTTGACCCATGGTTTTTGGATTCCATTTAACCCACACTTTTAGAATCCCATCTATTGAAACCATTGCTTATGGAATTCATTCAACCCATAGTTTTGGAATCCATTTAACCCATAATTTTAAAATCCATCTATTGAAATCATTGCTATAGAATCCAATCAACCCCATAGTTTTGAAACCCATTTAACCCATGGTTTTAAAATCTCATATATTGAAACTATTGCTATAGAATTCATTAAACTTGTAGTTTTGAAACCCATTTAACCCATAGTTTAAAATTCATCTATTGAAATCATTGTTATAGAATTCAATTAACCCATAGTTTTAAATACATATATTGAAATCGTTGTTATAGAATTCATTCAAACCATAGTTCGGGACTTCATTTAACTAATAGTTTTAGAAACTGTCTATTGAAACCAATGTTATAGATTTCAATCAGCCCATAGTTTTGGATTCCATTTAACCCTTACATTTAAAATCCATCTATAGAAACCATTACTATAGAATTTATTCAACCCCTAGTTCTAAAATCCATATGTTGAAACCATTGCTACAAAATTCATTCAACCCATGATTCTAAAATCCATTAAACTCATTGTTTTAATGTAGGGTAAAACCCAAGGGGCCAAGGAACTTTACAAGAATAAGGGCCTAATGAGGTGAAACTAAGCACAAGTTTGATTTTTTGTAAAAGCATGCCCCAAAAGGCTTTACATGGTGTAAAAATTGTGCTTGTCTTTTTCTTTAAAAACATTCATGTGATATCCAATGGGTATCATGAGAAAAAATGACAACAAAATTTTCAAAAATATAATTGCTTTCCTTGCCTCCCAATAAGGTTACATGCAACAACATCAAAAAAATATGGTGCAAGTGTTTATGAATTTATTTAACCCATAGCACTAAAATCCATCCATTAAAACCATTGTTCTAAAATCCATCCATTGAAGTCATTACTCTAAAATCCATTGAAATCATAATTTTAAAATCCATCCATTGAAACCATTATTATATGATCCATGTGACCCATAGTTCTGAACTCTATCCATTGCCCTAGAATCCATCCATTGAACCCATAGTTCTAGAATCTATGCATTGAAACCATTGCTCTAAAACCTAGTGAACCCATTGTTGTAGAATTTATTGAAAAATAGTTTTTAAATCCATCCCTTGAAGCCATTGTTTTAAAATCTTTAGAATCCCAACTCTAGAATCCATTGAAGGCATTGTAGAATTTATTGAAGTAATGTTTTTAAAATACATTTAAGTCATTCCTTTAGAAATCCAAGTGTGTTAGTTTTTTTTGGGATTGGAGACATGAATAGAAAGAATGCAAGGAGGTCACCATATATGCACAAGGGATGATGACAATGAAGGTATTATTGCTTAAGCCTTGCACTAGTTTTGTTAGAAGGATTTTGATTCTTATGTAGTTTGAAATTTTTATTTTAACGGCATTTCTTTTGTAAGTACAAATTTTTTTTCTTCGTTTCTTTTGTTGGGGATTATTTCAAAGCTTTATGTAACTTGTATATTTTTTTACTCATTTTTTCTTTTCTACAAAATAAACCCAAGCTTGATATATATATATATATTTGCTAGCTTGTAGATAATCTTACATGCACTTCTTTTGTAAGTCTTTTTGTTTCCTTTCCTTGAAAACCAATGTGTTGAACATCTTTTTTCGAAGTCTTGCTTGGAAATTTAATTACAATTTATTTGAGCTTCAAATTTTGCTTTAAAATTCAGATATATTTTGTTTCCATTTTAAGGGGTGTTAATATATGTTGTTTCAAGTCTTGAATTCCATCACATATTGTTGATGGTTGAATGTGTAGGTTACAAATTCTTAGGGTGAAAATCACAATGTTGATTTTTGTTATATTTTGAAAGTTTTTCCAACTTGCAAACTATTGTAAATAAGTCTTTTTTTTTTCTCTAAGTATATAACCAAGCAATTAGATGTCTTTTGACCCCATTTTCTTGAAAACAATTGGGATAAATTAAAAGTCTTTTTTCTCTTAGTTTGATATGGTGGTGATGCATCTTGTTGCATCAAATGTTACTCGTTGATTTGGTTGTCATGTTTATTGTTGCTTCAAATGTTGAACTCATTGCATATGTGGGTGGCAGAATTTTAGTTTGTAAACACCAAGTTTGGCATGAAAAATGAAACAACACAAAATGGATCATTAAAAATCATGATGTCCTTCCCAATCTCATGATATATTTTACACATACATGATATTGAAGAAGATGAAGGACTAAAACACCTTATGCCATGTCAAATTGAATGAGAAAAAAATTGAAGCAACTAAATCAATTGTTGAAATTTTCTTGTCCAACAAAACATAGTTCAAAACATAGTACCAAAATGTAATCATCAACCAAAAATCTATGTTTGCAAATTGCTATGAGTTTATGTTATGATTTATTTTCATATATGTGCAAAATATAATTCTAAAAAAAGGACATTGCAAATTTCTTATGAAATAACATATAATTAGTGTTTTTTCATTATTCCATCAAATTTACGATTCTTGATAACAAGAAGTCACAAACTGTGATGTTTTTTTTGTCATTTGAAACTATTGATCTAATATGGGAATTTGCTTCACATTCACCAATCCATGGCCTATGTTCAAATATTAACTTTAAACCCAAAGCCAAGTAAACAATAAAATGGTTTTTTTTTGGCACATAATATCATTAATTTTTACAATAAATTCATCAATTGGGTTCATTGAAACATTGTTTGGAAATAATTTTGTGTGTAACCAATTCATGGGTAAGCATGTAGTTAATTGGTTTAATGTGACATTAATAAATAAATTTGGTTTTGTACAATATTATATGAAATGTCATGGTAATGCAAATAAACAATATGCAAAATATATAGAAAATGGAGAAATTTAATTTGTCAACTAAACAACATTTAATGGGTATGTACCATGTCATGTGCTACAATATCAACATTTACAACTATCATTGTTCACCCACACATAAACCAAATAATATAAATCATCCTAAATGGGGTCTTAATTTCAAATTGCCCCAATTTTTGATGATTCAAAAGATTTGCTTGACGCATTCCCAAACTGCTTAAAAGACCCAAATGTAGGTCCCATAGTGAAACAATGAAAAATAAAATAATTAAGGCACACTCCTTAATTCACAACATTTCTAAGGCAGGAAGGCATGTTGGAATTTCGAAATGGGACTAAAACGAACTCACAAGTAAAAGTTCAAGATGAAATCAATTTGTATAACTAAGAAAAGAAGGCGATTAGTGCAAATTGAAACACAAATAATGTGACGAATTTAATAAGAATAACTTCAAACACAAGTTTTACACAACCCTCAACTTTTGGGAAGAAGCACCATTTGTGACTCTTCGTGGGGGTTACATTTAAATCACATTTTTTCATGGGATTTTCAAATGGGAGACCCAGAATTCAAACTTTTACTATTTTGAAAAATTGGACGTTCATATCTATTGCACCCCTAAACTCCTTTAAAGACTCAAATGTGAGTCTGGAAATGAAAATAACGAAAAAAAAAAGGAATTGGGGTACGCTCCTTAATTTGCAACACTTCAAAGGTTAAAAGGGTGTGTTGAAGCTTTGGGATGGGGATTAGGATGAATGACAAGCGGGTCAATTATTCATATTAACTCGCATAAACCAAACAACAAGTTGGTTAATGCATAGTTAAAGCATTTTTGTTATATGAACGAACCATAGGCATACACGAACTCACAAAACCCATCACAACCCGGATTTGGAAGAAGCCACCACCTTCACCCTTAGTATTTTTTGTGATTAACCACAGAGGTTACATCCAAATGTCATCTTTCCCAGGATTCCCAAGTCAAGAATCCCGAAATTTTCGAAATTGGGACTCTTACCACTTTGGAAGCCTATAACTTTTTTTTCAGATCTCCGAGTAAAGTGAGCTCTAAAACAAAGTTGTAGCTTTAGTCGAAAGCTTTCCAAAGATATGTGGCATGCCACCTACATGCATGTAATTCAAGGCGATTATTAGCTTTTAATGGTTGGGAGTCAAATTGACATTTTGATTCATAACCCTTCTTTTGGCCATAATTTGTGTTATAAATACTCAAATGGATCATGCGAGCCCATTTTAAACATCTATGTCTTAAGATATTTTCAATGGTACAAGGAACATTTCAATCCAATGAATTTTGAACCTTCAAATTACTCTTTGAACATTTAAGCGTCCACAAGGACTCCAATTCCCAAAGTGAGTCCATTTAGGAGTGTGTGAGCTCATTCCCTCACACTCTCTTGTATTCCCGGAAATGTGAATGTGACTCCCATGTTGCATTCTTGGCTTGCATATTTTCATGCCCTTGTCTTAGTTATAAACCCAAAGTTAAGGTCGTGGCGATATCTTTTTCAATTCAAACATGTTTAGAACATGCGAAAGCAATATTTTATAACTCTTAAAAATTTATTTCCAATGGTGTATTACATGTTCCAATTGGAAATCATTTGAACCCTGTTCTAAGTGGATTTGTGGTTAGGAATCAAATTCGTAATTTGACTCCTGACCCTTTTTTTCATCATAATTCATGCAAATTTCATGTTTAAATGAATAAGGCAAAGGCATTTTAGGCATCTACACTTCAATACCTTTCCAAGGGTATTTTGGGGCCCAATTTGGTGTTTATATACATTTTCATCTAAGGTTTTGAATATTCAAGACTCCTATATGAATGCAACTCTCATAATGGGAATGCACTTGGGAGTTATTAAATTCAATTTTTTACACTCTTTCGCATTTGTGAAAATGAGTTTTATTTTTGAACATCATATGCCTTTGCTTTCCACATTTAATCACAAACCCGATGTTAAGGTTGTGACATTACTCATTTATGAAACTTGGAGGAATCCAAACCTAAAACACACAACAATATGCACAATAAAAACTTGCATTAAAAAGAACTTACAACAATAAACTTTATGTGTTTTGAAATCTCAAATCACAAAAAATGATTAAAAAACACACAACTTGAAATTATATCCCAAATACAAAATAACTCAAACCCCATTCACATTTGAACTAATTTCAAGCTAACACATAATTAACTACATTAACATTATAATTTAACATTAACTTAATTAAAACTTAATTAGGCAACTAAATTACATCTCCTCACAACCATATGTGTTTATTACCTACTTTAGTTTATTAACTAAGAATGTGATGAAGTGACTTTTTAGTTTATTTTATAAAATAATCTTTTTTTTGGAAATGATTTATTTTTCACTACCATATAACCAACACTTTGTGAACTCCATATTACAAAATTATATAATGCACACATGGTTTAGGGAATGAGATATTACAATGATTTTTAAACCGCATTCAAAACTAAAGATAATGCCGACAATAAAAAAATTAATTATCGATGTTCAAACTTGCCGCACTTTTTCTATAATTAGATGACATGGTTGTTGACATGGCACCACTAATTTTTTGTGTTAACGAAGAAATTAATGTATTTTCACCATGGTAAAATGTTTGAAAAATTAAAAAACATAATCCTTAATATCTTTGATATCTAATTATATCTAATTCCTACCTATTAATTTATCAACAAGAGGTAATAATATTATTGATCTCCCATGCCTCACCATTGCCACACTTGCCATGCAAGCTCCTCCAATAACAATGAACAAGTGTTATAAGTTCTTTTGGCAACAACAAACATGTAACACAAACTTCATTGTAATAAACTCCACAAGTACCCAAATTATCTTACGCCTTTGCAACAAGCATGATTTGTAGGAAACATCTTTTGGCATACTCTAGTGCGCCTCTGTAGTAAGCATTGTCTACGTCAAACAATTTTGTGTGAAATTTTTTATAGCGTGCCTTTGTAATAGGTGTCACCTATAGTAGACAAATCTGTAATAAACATCTTATAACGTGCCTCTATAACAATTGTCATTTACAATAAACAATTTTTTAGCGAGCATCATTCAATGGAGGCTATAGATTTTATGAACAATCATGTAGACAATTCAAGAAAGAATTCAACGAGAGGAAGAGGAAGAGGTAAAGGAAGTGGAAATGAAGGAGCTAATCCTTCATGGTAACACAATAGCAATTAGAGCCAAGAGGAGGTGCTTGCATTGAATAATTATAAACACAAAGAACACATATATTTGAAGAACCTCATCTATCCAAGGGCGAACATGATCCTTACAATAGAGAGATGGAAAAAGATATCAGAAGAGTTGTAGACAAAGACACACTAAAAGACGCCACAAATTGGCAAAATGTGTAAAGATAAATGGAACTACATCAATTGTGAATACAAAAGGATTGTAGATTACCACAAAGGCACCGGAAACAACACATCCTACTTGGACTTGTCCTTGGAAAAGTGCAACAAATTCCATTTGCTAAAACTCTTCAATGGTAACTATTATAATGTTATTCAGGTTTTCCAAGGGGAGAGAAACATCCATGTTGTAATGCATGTGAAGGATTTACTTGCAGAAGGATATGGAACACAACAAAGTGAAGAACAATAGGAACATTTTCATGTTACATAATCATTACACTCTTTCATGCAAGATTTGCTCAAAAAAGACAATGTTCCTAATGACAATGAAGATGCTCAACAATTCAACATCGTCACTAATCAAGGAGTTAATGTAGAAACTCCAATAAACTTAAATGATCTTTCACATTCTTCTACATCAAATAACCTTCAACCACCTCCATTCCTCGACCTTGGTGATTTTTCAAATTACACAACATTTATGAAAGGGAAAAAAACTCAACAAGAACCACAATGATAACTCTTAGCAATACTATAGTGAAAAGGAAAAAGACATATGTCTTCATTTTAATCATCAAATCACATAACAAGGTCATTATAAATGCCATGGACCGAAACAACAATATTCAATTAGACATTGACAAGATATTAAAGGGGTAGGATGAGTATGTGATTTTAGATGAACAAGGTAATTAGG
>Ga0116231_10004755_pt1 | contig 27286 bp, 24 predicted proteins | sample S1TSphgellanicum_2_FD_89695 | JGI IMG/M metagenome (GOLD analysis project Ga0116231, IMG submission 89695) | Host-associated microbial communities from peat moss isolated from Minnesota, USA - S1T2_Fd - Sphagnum magellanicum MG | ecosystem: Host-associated > Plants > Peat moss > Unclassified... | reverse complement strand
ACGAGAAGAAAAAAAAAAAAGGTTAACTTTTGAAAAAACGAGAGGCGAGAAAAAGGTCTGAGTTTCAATTTTTATAAAAAAAAAAAAAAAAAAAAAAAAAAAAAATTTTGGGGAAAAAAAAAAAAAAAAACAATGAAAAAAATAGAACTAGGGCTAACCAGAGGTTAACCTGGTTCTACAGAGAGGGTTACCATAGTTAGTAGTAGTTGGGTGAAGACCCTTCACATATACACACACTAAAGATGTTTCCCTTCTTCCCCACCCCCCAAAGTTCATGACCAAATTTATTATGCAAATTTTAACTGTCTCTTGAGACTCTTGGTATCCATCCTAGTGCAAAAATTACAAAATTTCAAATGCCTTTCTACCATATTCCTTTGCCCTTCTTCTTCTTTGGTCCAAGCTTGCCTTCCCCTCCATCATCATCTTGCAATCCATCTCACCCACTTGCACTCTTTCATGCAAAAGGGTTTTCCATAATTCATTTCTCTTCTTCGGTGATGGTTGCAAGCTTTCCAAGAGCGAGGTTGGAAAGAAGCTCAAATGATCCATATGCAAAAAGGCCCCATGGATTCCAAAGAGCACAAAGAAGTGCAGCAGCTGCTTTGCTCATGCATCCCACTAATTGCTGCTATCTGTAGTAGAGTACTAACTTAGTAGTCGCTGCTGATCCAGTGTCGGGTGTTCCTTTTTTTGGGGTGTTGAATTTGAGTGGGCGAGAAGGCATAGGGCAAAGTGTGTGAGTACTTTACTTTCATTGAACACACGAGTATTTGGATCAATTTAAATTAACAACTCCCAGCAAGGAAATCATGACAAAGCTTCCCTTGCAATGCAACATGTTGCAATTCGCTCCACCCCGAAGATCCCGCATGTTCATGGAAGCACTGCAACTGAAGCTGCAGGAACCTGCAGTTCTCACTGCCACCCCCAAGGAACGCCTTCACATTTGGCAGCGATATTTGAGAAACCAAGAATTCAATGTTTTGGAGTAAGCCATAAAAGAATCTAAACTCAATTCCACAGTTTCTCTTGCCATTTTCAACTTGTCTACAATTCTTATGCTTTAAAGTTGCAATTTGTTTTTATCACATCAAATCTCTTGTCCAAGTGAAAAAAATGTGAAAGTGTGTCCAAGAAATGAATCCCAGGCCAACAACTCATGTTTGGTTGTCACTGATTAATTCTTAAGAGGATTGATTGAAAAGAAAGAGAAAAAACAAAGAGCAGTTCATTGAAATTCTAGAGAATCGAACCCAATTCAAAACACAAATAACTTTGAAACTTATTGATGGACTTAACATACTTAGAAACTATTGTTGAAATTCTGAAATATTCAAATTGAGGTTATCATTGAACCCTTTTTTTTTTTCCAAAGAAATAATTATTTCAACAAGATTTGCTGAACATGAATCGTAGATACTACGGTACTTGAATACCAAGTACTCCCCAACCAACATAGAATAGTGAATTGATCATAACTTATGCATGAAGTAGCTACTCATGCACTCCAACAAGTTTTTCAAAACAAAATTTATTGTTACTATTTTTTAAAACTTCAACAAGTTTTGCTCCTGAGAGATCTGAAACAAACAATGGATCATCAAGTTAGAATGCATTTGAAAGTTCCTTCCAGTAGTGTGCATTGTTGGGACTATATAGTAGTGGACATGAAAGCTCAAAATGTGCCAAGACATGTGGAAATTAGCATCCACTGGCATATGGAAACATTTTGTTCACAAATCAACGAGTTATTCGTAACTCAATTGCTTCCCAAGTTTGCCTTTGCTACAGAGCTTCAGAGACAAGATAGACCATGATACAAGATTGCAGCTCAAATTATAGCAACGAGGGCGTAATATGATGTATAAATTGCTAGAGTAAAAGTCTAGTGATTATAGTGTGGGTTTATATGGGACCTTATTAGAAAACATTTGGTTGGATTGGGTGGTGGGACCAAAAAAAATAAAAATAAAAATATTGCAGAGATTTCTACTGGTTCTATGAAGGATGGGACATTTTCAACAAGAGATTCATGAAATCGTTGGGGAAAGTTTTCCCAGAGTTATTGTTGGAACGCATTTACTATCACCGAATCAAACTAGAGAATTTCGATGTTATCCAAAGGGCTTTGAAAAGCCAAGAGGATCAAGAACTTGATGCCGAGCAGGTAATTAAAAACACCCAACCATAATTGGATTTTAGTGTTGAGAGGATGAGTTTGAGACATTTTAGTCAAATTTTAATCCAACTTCAAACTTTTGATCCTCATGAACTTTGTGCATGTAAGAAAAGCTTCCATTGTTGAGCAAATCTAATATTGCAGAGTAGACAATGGATCAACTCATGTTCAGTGCGGCTGGCTTTACAGTGGGAGAAAACTTTGCGGATATACAAATGGGCACCAACTCCTGGAGCACCATTGAAACCATTGTGGGATGACTGCATACCAGGGAAAAGACCGAGAGAGGAAAATCAAATGAAAGAAATTACACGAATTGGGCGCCCTGATAGAGACAACTTAATTATTGAGTTCTTCAAAGACCGATGGGCTCATTCAGTAAAGAAGAGGTCCGAATGGGGTGATTGGGAATGGTTTTGTTACAATATGGTCACAAATCTTGCACAAGCAGAGCCACATTACCCAGATTTCACCGGTTTGCTGGTACTTGTCAATCGAACATTTTCCCCAAATTGATGCTCAGTACCAGTTGGAGATCTTGAATGACAATTAATTGTGACATTGAATGTTAAACACTTCGCTGAATTCCATATAATAATTTTCAGTGATGAAGCTAAACATCATGTACTGGTAGCTCAGGTTCTGGGAAAGAGACTTCGGTGTCCTCTACCACCATCAATACCAACTCCAATTTGCTTTCAGCTTCCAGACCCACCAAAAAAGGTGAGTTACTTACATTGTCTAGAGCCTTTCATTTGAGCATACATACAAAGTGGAAACATTTCACTAGGTTCAGTTTTTATCCAAAGAGAAGATGGGTCTGTCAGAGACATGGTAACTACAAAATGTTTCATAAAAAGGTTTTCCCTCGTACATGGTTTTTATATGAAATTGGGAGCAAGTGTATGAACTCCTTGTGAATAGGATTTTTATATGCAGAAAAGCAACAGACCTGAGTTTGCATACAAAATTTAACCTTTGTGTGCAGAAAGGACCAGTTATCTTGGGCCCGGCAGCAATCCTTACCCCTACCATGCTATTTTTCGTTTGCAAAGCTGGTGCGCATCATTTGCTGCTTTGTGAGCTCTACATGAAAAAGGGGTCCATACATACCACAATCACCGCTTCCTCATGAACTTTTAAAGGTAACAGGTAGTGCAAGAAGAAGAGTAAAATTGATAGAACTTTTCTTGGCATTTTTGAGCTCAAGACACAGGCTAAATACTGTTGAAGGCTCTGGTCATGGATTTATTTGTACAATCTTCTGACAGTCAACATACATAATTTTGAACTTGCTCTTGGAAAGATTGCACAAGAAAGATGAACTTTTGGGAATTGTGATCTGATGTTTGAAAAACAGTTTTCCAAATTGGGTGAATCTGCATGTGATGAGATCTATACTTCAAACAGGAAATCAAAGCAGTCATATGGTGACATTGGAGAATGTGGGGACCACTGTGTTGTTTTACACATGGGAACGAAGGCCTGTGCAAGCTATTCAAACTGCACCCAACATCACCTTTGGTGAGGTGCTACATGAGCTCTTGAACAATTCCTTGTCAGTGCCACATTCCTCCAATCTCTGCTATATATCCATATGATTCAATGTAGCACAATGTGTCTTGAGACAACATTGCCTACATCTTGTCCAATTGCTTCAAGAGTAAATATGTGTACAGTTTCCAATCCCTTGTTCAATGCAATCATGGGTTTGTGTAGCAATGTGATGAGAGTTTACAGTTATGGTGATGAGGTTGCATTGGGTGTGGCAATTTTGGTCCGGGTTGCAGGCAAGCACATAACAAATTGTCGAGCTTTCACTGTCATGAATGGTGCTGGAAGTCTTTTGGCAGGACAATGTATGACAGCCACCTTCACATTTTGTGCTGATGTTCCAGGTGTATTCTTGGAAAGTTGGGTTCTTCGTATAGCTCCCAGACTCCCTGCGCACTGGTCTTTGGACCCTCTCTATCTAAAAGGGGTGGCTTTTGCAGATGACCATTTCAGGTAAAACCAATTACATTCCTGAGTCCTCTGAAACAAATTTAAAGATATTTCAACCCGGTCATTGTGACCAGGCAATAACAACAACATTTATATGCAGCTCATGTGTTTGATTCTCGTACAAGACAATCAGAATGTACTTTGTGGTGGTCCAGGCAATTGAGGGAGAAGTTGACAACTGTGATGAATTTTCGAGAGATGATGCGTGGGATCAATGAGTTCTTTGAGGCCATTCTGAATAGAGCAGGGAAAGCATCACAACCTACAGAAGAGATCAGAAACGCAGGCTACATGTTCTCAGCTGAAGCATTCAACTTCATACGCAACAATCTGAGCTTGGCACCACCTGTGTATTTTGTGCCTTCCATCTATGCAAAATTTGAGAAACTTGCAGAATATGTGAGAGAAATGGCACCCCCACTACTACCACTCCCTTCTCCAACTTCCATTCCTCCAATCAAAGTTGGCAAAGAAGGTGAAGCACTCATTAAACCAACAGGCAAGGCCAGTAAAGTACCCAGTAAATTAGCATCAGGATTCAAAAGCAGCTCTAGTGCATCATCACCAATGGTTCCACCTTCACCTCCACCTCCCAGTCCAAATGAACTGGACATCCATTGGGATGGTGCCATAGCTACTATTCAGTCAGGAATTGAGCTTCTGCAAGGTGAAGAACATCGTACATGCCTGCGGAACAAGCTTGCCATGCTGATTGAAGCTGCTCAGATCCCACCTCACCAAACTGCTCTTCTCCACTCTGCCATGTATAAAACCATTTCTCGTGCCGCAGATTCAGTAGCTGATGGCATTGAGGGTATCCCTCCATCTTTTGGAAAACCCATGGCTCAAAAGCTGATGCAGACTTTCTACGAGAATTTTGAGCAAGAACAAGCAGCAAAACTATTAGCAATGCAAAATTGCAAAGATCAAGATGTTGAGTCAGAGGTGAAGACAAGGGCTTACATTTTTCCATCCCTACACAACCTCATTGGCTAGTTGTAATTTGCGATTTGAAATAAATTTTCAAATCACAATCCTGAAAAGCTACCAATTAGTCACAAGATTGAAACCATTGACACTCATATGTGTGCCATTTGTTTGGATTTGGCTGTAGATTATGGGGAGTTTACTTGAGCAAATAAAGATGGATGATCCACCATTGAACGAAGTCAGTTTGGAATCCCGCCTTGATAACCATGAGATGCTAGAAGACTGTTTAAGATGGATTCATGTCATGACAGAGCTTAGATGCTTGATGAAACATGAGTTCAATAATCATGGGGAGAATGTACATGGTGAGCAAGCGAGCGTCCTAACTCGGATTGATAACAACATTCAAGTACTTGCAAAACAGGAAGATGAACATTCTACTTGGAATGCATTTGCATTCGAAAGACAGAAACAAGAGCTTGTGATTGAAGAGAAGCTTCTTCAAAAAATAAATAATTAAAATCATGGGTTGTCAGAACATTTGAATTGTTGTCATTTTTTTCCTACTCATGTAAACACGAAACACTCCACTCGTTGTGTAATGGCTAAATAAACGATCTCTATAGCAAGTTTGAAACAAAATCATGAAAGATTTTGCAATTGTGTAACATTGGTTAAATAATTTGACTCCAAAAAGGATTTCATATAGAAAAAAATTGCCTAGAGTTTAGCTAGTTCTCCAATATAGTGTTTACATATCAATCCCCAATTGAAGCCAAAATTGTATCCTAAATCCTACACAAATGCAAAGCCCGTTTTTTTTGGGGCAAAGCTAACAAAGGTTTAAAACAACCAAGGGAATTTCTCGCACCTCCCAATTTTGCCAAAGAAAGTTGATAGTATGATTTACCAAGATTTGTCTTACACCTCCCAATTATGCCAAAGAAAAGTTGATTTTGTGATTTGCCAGGATTTGTTTCATCCATCTTTTACACCAACCAAATTTAGAGTAGGAACCCTAATTTCCCCAACATGTCCCTAACATAATATTGTAGTAGAGGATGACTTTCCTTGTAATTGAATTGGTGCTCATTATGTCCTCACTATTGATGCCATGCCATTAGCCTGGGTGAAAAATGGTGACAACAAATAAGTTTTAAAACTGGGCAAGGAAAAATATTGAAGGTCTCTTCAACATTGTATTAAGCTCCAACATGGGATTGATGGTGCAAGTCATTTAAATGCAAACATTGTGCAATTGTTATTGTAGGAGTTGGGAAAGTATCAACTATTTTTCAATTATTATGATATGTTAAAATTTATTGAATTATTATTTAATTATTTCAATTCTCCAATTTTAATTTCTTTTGCTCCAAATTGCACTCTTTTAATAATACTATTCTTTTTTTGTGTGTGGGTAATAAAATATGTGTTTAAAAATATATATAATTGAAATGATGATAATAACTTATGTTTCCAAATACACCTACAAAAACCTATAATTCAAATTGTGCAACATAAATTAGGATTGGTCACATTAATTTTTTAAAAATTGTTATTATTTTCGAATTTTGTGATGTAGCTAAAACATGCAATAACTGGTCATGCAATTTAGCCAAATCTAGCTATAAAAAATTATGAAAATAAGAGGATTTTAGTATCCTTCTATATTTTTGGCTACTTACTTGAACTTCATATATAATATGATGGTTAAAAACTTTTTGGGGGAAAATTTTGCAATTCAAAAAAGTTGATGATGCATCAAAATAAGTATTTTAAACAAATTGTTAGTTCAACAAATCAAGTGTCACCAAAAAAAAAGGGCAACCAAATGCAACACCTATTGAAATGAAATTATGGACATGTAAATATTGTGAAGCTTTGTAGAAAAAATGAGCAACAAAACAACATTCAAATTCATTTCTTACACAACAATTCATTGACATTTATAAAACCAATAACATTATGGTCCAACCACGCTATAAGGAGTCACATGTGCACCCTTAGACCATTGTTTTTTTAAAAGAATATTTTAAAATTTTTAATACATCTTTTTTAAAAATTAATTAAAATAAAATAAAATAGATACTATTATGTTAAGGTGTATATTTAAAAAATCTCAAAATATTTTATAATTTTTTTTTCAAATTATGCTTTTAATGTCAAAACTGTTTTTAAACAATGGTTACAAGTCCTTAAAAGTGTAAATTATGTACTTTTCACTCAATAGATTGATTCCAAACTTGCATGATATGTAGATATTGTATTCACAATAGCATTTTTTTTAAATAAATTTTTATTTTTGTTACAATTCAAAATTCAAAAAATAAAATAATGGTTACAACTGCTAATAGTACATGTTAGTATGATTACACCCATTAATTTATGGACTTTATAAGGAGTAAGATCCCTTTGGCTTTTTTTTTCTGACCCACTGATCTTGTTATGGCAATTCACACACCCACCCCGCAAGAGCAAAACATGAAATCTACCCTTCCTCTCACATATTTGTCTTGGGAAGTTGGACGAGAAATTGAGAACCCAAACATCCCACTAACAATGTATCTTGATAACCCCAATTCTCCAAACACAAATCAATTCCTTTTTCAAAACTCCCACAGATGTGGGTATTCCTTCCCATCAACATAAAACCCATTACATCCGCAAGAACATGACATATCTCCCCACAACATATCAAAATGCCATGAGGATTGCTCTTGAAACTCCTTTAGATCTTCATGATTTTCTATAATTAGTCCCTAAACTATGCATTTAACAAATCTACCTTCTTTAGATCTTCATGATTTTCTATAATTAGTCCCTAAACTATGCATCTAACAAATCTACCTTCTGAGAGAGTTATGGTGCATTGCAAATACAAAGCCTTCTATATAAAGCCCTTGCATATAATCGGGCATTCACCCTCATGAAGCTATTGGCAAATAGATTTTTCAAACTTTACCAACCCAAAAACCAAACATTCCAAACTTGAAAAATTAAATAATCATCTTTCAAAACAAAATGTCTAATAGAGAACTTGGCTTCTCAACATCAAAAGCTCCTCCTTATACCACATTGTTTACCCTTCATAACACACCATGTCCAAATACAACACAAAACACCATATAAATGCTGAACATTCTCCAAATCAAGTAAAATGCAAACCAAAACTCATAACCTTTAAACAACAAAACAACACAAAGACAAAAAAGAAGCAAAGGAATAACTCCATCGAAGTTTCATGATTACCAACTTTCTCCTCTTTTGGCATTTTTTTTTGCTAGTCCAAATCCTCATAGTACTTCATCCATTAGGTAATTTCCTCATCTACCTCCCATTTGGGTTTTGTTCACACAACAAAAACCTAGACACAGGTCTAGATCACAATGGAATAAGCATTGGAAATTTCTTCCCTTTTTTTAAGGTTTTCATCCTTCCTCTATGAACTATGTACATGGGGTGTTACTCTAAGATATTTCCAAGGAATTCCAACACACAATGAGTTTTTGAAGGAATCAACAAAGGTATGGATGGTCTTGGTTTTGTCAAAGACAAATTTTCTAAGGCCTATTTATAAGGTTACATAAGGCTTACCTAAATTTAGATAGACTTATTTAGTTATACCTAAATTTACTTAGGTTTGCTTAGATCTACCTAGGCCTATGTAATGCATAGTTAGGAAAACCTAAGGGCCTAATTTGTTTTGTTTTTTTTTCTTTCTTGGATTTAAAAGAGGTTTGTTTGAAGCTTTATGGAACTCTTTGTTTGTTGTGAGAATTTGTTACACTTATTTTGATGATGGCAATTTACAATGTTACAAACAAGGACGACTTGAATTGATAATGTGAATAACAAAAGTTTATTCCAATGTTCATGAAGAAGTTCAAAGTAATTTATTTTAATATTTGTGAAAAAGCTCAAAATATTAGTGAATATATATATTTTTTGGGTTCACATGTTGCATTCTCTTTAGTGGTGGTTGACAATTTGACAAACAAAGAAAACTAGGAGCCATTAAAATAGATCAATGAAAATCTATAGTGGTTCCAACAAATAACAATGATGTTAATGTTTCTAGCAAATTTAATTGAGAAAACAAGACATCACATTCTATAATTTCGATGAGGGATCATCGATTTTAAGGGATGTTATGATACAATATGCCAATAAGTTAGTTATAACGACTTATATAGGTAGCCATTAGTTCAAAAATTTGACAAATTTTAACATTATTCTATTAATTTGCGATGCAACTTATGTTGCTAATTTGTTACATAATATTTAGAGCCTTGAAAAGGGGTGATTACCTTTTAAAAATTGTTTCTCTTCTTTTCTTAAAAACAATTGCAAGTTACCTTTCATTTCACTTCAAAATATTTAAAAACATACATAAACATAATTCTTAGTTATGATAGATTGATGAGATAGTTTTGTGAAAGTTTTTTGTTTCTAATATTTTACATTGTGAATTGTATATAGTTCAATTTTGCATTTTTTCTAATTTTAGTTTTGGAAATCTACTTGTATCCAAAGACGAGGCTTTTGTATATATTGACTTCATAAAATAATAATAATAATAAATAAATAAATAAATAAATAATATTTCTTGTTGAATTCAAGTTTGTTATATATATATTTCATGTTGTGAATTTAAATTCAAGTGTGATAGTGTGATGTTTCATACATATGGTGTTAAGATGAGTTAATAAGGATTTGCATGAAATTGTGTTAAGTAGAAGAAGAAGAAGAAAGAGGTTGGGGTCTTACTACCTATCATTAAACTTAACAAACAACAATTTAATAAACATATTTTTAAAATATTAAGTAATAATAATAATAATATTTTTGGAGTTTTTTAAGTTAATTTTTTTGTACACCCAAAATTTGTTTTGCTTCTTTTACTTAATAACTAGGCTATATCCTTTTAATGACTGAATGAATGAGTTAGTGAATGAACAGCTAACTATAACAACAATTTAATATTAATTAATAATAAAAGAATTTCTGGAGTTTTGGCTTTTCTCTATTTTCACACCCCAAATTTGTATTACTATTATTTAAGTGAGCTATCATAGCACCTAATCCCATGAGTGAATGGATGGATGGATGGATGGATCGATGAGTCGATGAGAACGAAGACAGCGGCCTCAGATTATTCGTTCGTTGGTTGCAGCGCCTCATTTAAACCAAAGGGAACTTTCCGTGCACAGTTGTGCAGCGTGCAGTGTATGTACCCGAGAGGAAGAAGAAGAGGCGGAGAAGCGGCAGCAGCGAGAACCAAGGGGAAGAAGACTCTGGTTTTCAGCTTGTTCTTTTCTGCTGCGAGAGCTTCTGATTTCGCGAAGCACTAGTGGAGTCTTTTTTGGGAGTAAGGTCTGGAGCCATTTTTCCCCTCAGTTTTGAGACGGAGCAAGGCGTTTGTAAGAGCGGTTTTTGAGAGCTTCTCTTCTGCAGCAGTAGTACCTGTATGTGAATGATATCAGTAGGCTAAACTGCACGTAAGTCAGTCAGGGGAGCGAAAAATACAGTTTCCACAACTTAGATAAAGAAGGTTAAAGATCGGATTGCATTATTCTGGAAAAATTGAAGAATCGGAGTACTGAAGAAGTTAGAGACGAGTAGTAGTAGGAGGAGGAACAGAGAGTCGAGGTGATTATCCCCCCGTTTGCAGCTTCAAGAACGTATCTGAAACATTTTTGTTTTGGTCAAGTTTCTGCATGTGTACTGGAGGACAGACCTTTAGTGCTTTTTCTCTCGAAGCTTGTGCAGATGAAGCTGCAATGCCGGTGCCTGCCTAGGTTTGACTGTGTGTCTTCCCTCTCCTCTTCAATCCGCTGAGACGCTTGTGAGAACAGCTAATTCCCTGCTGTGATATACAAAGCTCAAGAAGATTCGTTCATAGCTTGTCAGCGCTGAAAATCTGAGTAATAAGTATGCCAGTATTGTCCTAGAGGAACAGGCATTTGAGAGTTCTTGTAGCTTGTTACCAGCAGAAGCGGCATTCCATATTAGCAGGAGATAGACAGAGAGACAAGAAGGAGACAGTGGAGTATAACGGCATTAGAATTGTGCTTGGAGATTCTCTTGTCCTTTCTGTTGTTTTTTGCTTTGTAAATTGTCAGCAGGATGTCGCGATACGGAAGAATGAGGGCCTCGTTCGACTCGGAATCGAGCTTGGTACCATCACCGCCGTTGTCGCCCACCAGACACGGACATCCAGTGTACTTTGTGCAATCGCCTTCCCGCGAATCCACAACGCATGATGTCGACTCCCTGTCGCAGAGCTTCTCTCGAGCCACGCCTCGGGAGAGTCCTATGGCATCTCCCATGCACAAGCACTTCAAAAACTGCAGCTCCTCTGGCTCAACGTCTTTCAACATGGCCACCACGGCCCCCAAGCTAGGCTCACGAAGGGTGCTTCCTCATGCCGGTGCTGGAGCTGGTTCTTCAGCTCATAAGAAGGGCTACAATCGGGCCTGGGCTCCCGGAACTATCTTGGAAGAGGAAGGGCCTGAGCTGGAGACCAAGAAGAGTCTCTCTCGCTGCTGCATTTTCTTGATTGCTGTCCTCTTCAGCGTCGTCGTGTTCTTCATCGGTGCTCTAGTCTTCTGGCTCATCACGATGCCGCACAACCCAAAGGTCACAGTGCAGGTAGGTGCCTCTTCCCAGCTCTTGGTTTCTGTCGCCACACACTCTCTCTGTGTCTCTGTCTCTAGAGTACCTATTCTGCTCTCATTGCTACTTCTGGAGTTCTCTTGCTTCTCTTTCTGTTCTCCCTTCCATCTCAAAAGTTCCAGTGTTTTTTGAAGCTGCTCCTGTCCATGAGTTCCTCTCCCATGTGTCTCTTTTTGCTTGCCTTTTGTTTTGTTGCTTCCTCTGGTTCTTCTTCTGCTTTCTTTGCTTTTCTCCGAGTATTTTTGTGTGGAATTGACTGTTCTCACTGTTCTCTTTGTCTTACTTATGGACAGTACCTACTACAAATGGAGGAAATGGGTTGAATCAATGTTCTTGTCATTCTCACAAAGTCTTTTGCAATAGTTTAGAACAATTTGTCAATTGCAGAAGAATTTAGGCTGATGCGAGTTTGTATCATTCATGAAAGTCTTTTCGACTATTATGAGACAGTAAGTTGCTTGGTTTTGTTTCTATTCTGACAGCCCTTTGGGTCAAAGCATTTGTACAGACTTCCGAATCTTTCTTTTGCACACTGATAGTAAAGTAAATTCCAACAACTAAGCAAATAAACAAAGACAATCTGTTTCCTTTGTTTCATGGTATAGAATCATCTTGGTACTAATACATGTTATGTGTGTGTCACTGGCACTCCAAAAAAGGCAGCTCATTTTCTTTGCTTTGCCATAGTGGTCTTTTATCTTTGCACAAATAGTCACAAGAATATTTGCATGAAGTGTTCAACTGATAAAAGTTTTTTGTACATCTGTGTCTGTTAAGGTTTCATCTTCTAGTTTGTAACCTGCATCGACCCACAGATTCTTGAACTGTCTTTTTAGTAGTGGATTCTTTTGTGACTGATTTTTGCTCTGGATTTAAAATTGTGCAGCGTATTGCATTTCAGTATTTCAACTTGCAGGATGGGATTGACAATGGAGGTGTTCCTACGAAGACAGTTTCACTCAATGCTACTCTTGACCTCCAGTTGTATAATCCTTCCAGTACCTTTGGGTACCATGTCGAGCCTTCTAATGTGAACCTTATTTACCTTGACCTCCCCTTGGGAACAGGCCAGGTGTGGTACCAACACTTTAGCTAAATAATCTAACTCCTCCATGTGTGGATGTCAGGGCCAAGAAAATATTTTTCCCATTGTTTCTAATTCTAGGAATTGGGGAGCTTTCAGGACTGTTTGATGTGCAAGTGGTGTTTCTAGGCATAGTTGGGTCCTACTGGATGTAGGCCTACCATTTTTAGGCAAGTTATTGTCCCTTTTTTGCAGCTCATGTTCATGAAAGTATCAGATGGATATAGAACTGAGGTGGACATAGATCCCATAGGAACTCTGCATTTAAGTACCTTAGGCTGGGGAAATGTTTGGTTGGGTGACCAATCAGGATGTGCAGTGCTATTTTGAAATGAAGCTTGTATGCTTAAAGAGCGGATCGACAGAACTGCGTTAGCTGCAACCATGAAGAGAGAATTGTGTTGACATGTTCCTCTGTTGTTTGAGTCGCATGCAGATTGGTTTGAATTTCCTCCAGAAACAAGTGGCAACAAAATACCAGGTGAAACTTTCAGCTTCCACAAAGTATCTACATGGTGCTAGCCCAAGTTTCACCACATTGTACGAAGCTACTGGGACCACTGGAGTTCCATTGCAAGTAATTGGATCTGTGCAATCACGAGCCTATGTTGTGGGAAAGATGATCAAATCTGATTTCAGTAGTGGTTTCATCTGCAACTTCAATTTCAGTCCAAATGGAACTGCCCATTGGAAGGTGCAACAATTAGCTTGCAATTACACCTCATAAAGCAGCTTTTACCCTGTCCAGAGTTGAACCTCCTTAATCCAGGATTGGTCGAACGTGGTTGAATCATAATCAACTGCTAATCTAAGATTGTCCCTTCTTGAATCTTCCTTTTTACCCTCACAAGACTGCTTCCCAATGAGGTATCAAGCTCAAATGACCTGGAATCCACTGTCAACTGGTGTTTGACTGGACATGAGCTAGAATTGAACATCTTGACAATGGCGTATTTGGTGTGGGTGAACACAAACAGGATTTGATTTCTGCTGCTGGTGAAGGTGCACAGAAACCGCAGGTGTGATATTAAACTTCAAATATTCGAACATTGGGTTGTTATTAGCTATTTTACCAGCCTGGGATGTTTAGACCGTGTTGTAGATAATCCAGTGTATCATTAGTGGGTTTCCTGGATACCCAATTTTCATTATATTCCAGGAAAGGCAGGTTATTCATGATGACTCTGTATTTTGTGTAGCCTATAGAGTGGTGTGTAATACAAAAGTCTATTTGGATTTTGCAATAAATGGTTGAAATGTACATACAGTAATCTGATTGCAACAGCTGGGATGCACTCGTCAATGGTAACAAAACTTTTGTGTTGTTGAAAAGGGAAACTTGCTGCTTCAATATGAACTTCAAACCGATCTAGCAGCATTTCAGGAACACAAATTCTGAGCTTAAGGTGGGATAGACTGCACAATTCGATGGAAGTCACAACTGTATGGAGGATTTGACCTGAAATGCTAACTGGATGCTAACTGCACATGGAACCACCTTTGGTCGATCCACCTGAACTGCATGTGCTACATAGTAAGATTTTGAACATCAGTCTCTTTTGACAGAATTGGAGTCTGCAGGCTTAAAATGAGTGTCTTTAAACATTTTTCTAGATTCATGTGGAACAAGAATTGGATCTTTCCAACCATAGTTTTTTCCAACCTCTGTCCCATGATTACAATAACAGGTAGACATCGCCCTTCCCAATGTTGTTGCAACCTATCTATGTCCTTTTTCTTATCAAATTATACACCAAAGTATTTGTTGCACACCAGCCAGCCAACAGCGACTAAATATAACATAAAATATCAAAGTCCAGCTGTGGAGACTCAAGCACTTTGATATTTTATGTTGCAGTGGAAATTTCAAGGAGCCTCATCTGTGATTTCTACCAGCTTTTGAATACTCATTGGATGGTTTCACAGATTACCTCAATGTAGGATGTCATGTCAACAATATCATGCACCACATGTTTCTGCTTAAGGGTTGGCTCTCTTTCATGCACAGGAGGACACACAAAATGGTTGCAGTGTGTCGGTATCTGCAATCCGCAACATGCACACAAAGTATCATGAGAAAAGCAATAACTATGTCTAGTATGGATGCAAAGGGTTAAGGATTCCATTTTCAGATACAGAGATGCCATGATATCGAGGACATCAAGTGTCAAATTCTGGAACTGCAACTGCAGCATCTGCATGGCTCCACACTTGCTGTCTGTCAAGGTTCTCCTATCATTGGAGACATTCGAAGAACTGATTGTACCATTTGAGATTGTCGTTTGGCAGGCTAGGTTTGCTCACAAATCCTTTCGAGTACGTACTTGGATTTTGTCTTTGCAGTGCTGTCACTATCTCCATCTTTCTCATCATTCGAGTTCATGAGGAATCTCACAAAGATGCTGATGCAAAATTTCTGCTGTACATGTACCCCCACTTGATCGATCGATCGACCCATGCATCGATATCCCTCTCGTAAAGATACCGCATAAGACGCGCCCGCGACGTTCTTCAAGCGGGAACTGACGAGTGAGTGGGCAACACGTGTACGGTGATACGAAGAGAACGATCGCACGTCGGGTTACGCATCAGTATCTTTGTTTCTTGGAGCAAGACGGGGGCAGAATGTTGTTGATTGCAACAAAGGGGTGGGGGAGAGAAGGGAGTGATAGATCTGAAGCGAAGTACTTGGGTTGAGGGACGGACGAGGAATTGTAAGATTTGGGGTTTCTTTTGAGGAGCCAAGAGGACGACGAAGACGACGACAACGACCAATACTTTCGACTACTACTACTACTACTACTACTACTACTACTATGGCGCAGATCAACGATCCATTCGCGTTGCAGGTTTGGATTTCTTGCATGTCAAAGTCAACAAGAGTCGGGGTTTTTTGAATCATTGTTTTGTTGTTTCTTGGGGTAGTCGTTGAATCACTACTGTTTGGTTTCTTGGGTTAGTCACTCGCTCGCTCGCTTGTCTCCCCTTCGTTGTTGTGGGTTTTTTTTTAAAAATAAATAAAAATCATGGATTCTTCTAAGTCATGCTCAATGCAAAAAGCATTGGTGCTTGAACAATCCTACAAGCAATGCATCAACCCTTCCTTCCTTCCTTCCTTCCTTCCTTCACGACAAACGGTTTGTTTCTCCGCAAAATCGACAAATGCAAAGAAGAATGAAATGCTAGAAGAATGGAATTTAGGGTTGAAGGTTAGGGTTTGGAGGAAGGAAGGAAGGCAACTGACTGCAATCTATCAGCTGCTCATCTCTTCAATGGTGTGTAAGTAATATGTTTAGCATTTGCTTTTGAAGCTTTGGAGACAAAAGCTTTACAAAGCTAGAAAGAAATAAGGAAAAGAAGAATGCCAGAAGTTTTTGCTGGTGGTGGCGGTGGAAACCATGTTCTTTAGTCAAGGACACTCGGGCTTCTTCCTTGAATGAAGCACATCCAGGGATCCACCTATTTTTGTTCTAGATTTTACAATGTCTTTTTCAGACTCTTGTAAGGATTCATTGATAATAAACAGCTGAAGAAAGGGGAGGAGTGTGTAGTAGCAATCTCAGGTTGCACATGTTGCATTTTGTTTGTGTTGCATGTTTTTTTTGGGGGGTTTTCGGCCATGAACTGATCACTGTGTATGTGCGACATGTATGTGAATAACAGGTGACACCAGAGCTGATGCTTAAACTTACCAAAGAGCATCGCCAGCCAAGAAAGGCTGCCAAACCAAAGCAGCCTCCTCCTCCTTCTTCTCCTCCTCCTCCTATAGTGGCTCCTCGGCAACCAGTGATTAGAAGACAGATGGGAAGGGAAGTGCTTGATCAAGAAGAGGGTGTTAGCCAAGAGATTCCCAGACCCTTTTACCCTGGTTTCTTGTCTGCACTTCCTGGACTCCAACAGAACAATGATCTAAAAAAGGAATTGGTACCAATCTACAAGATTCTGGAAGAAAGTGTGAGATTTTCTCTCTGTCCTTCATTCAAACACACACCACCAACTCATGCATGTCTCCTCTTTCTTTTCTTATTGTCTAGTACATGAAAACTTTTGAAGCTCTCATTTGTATACTGTTCACCTCCTGTCAGATCTCTTTGTTGTGTCTTTCTTTTGTATCTCTCCCCTTGTTTCTCTTCTGTGATGGTCCTCAGTATCACATCATGTTTGTTCTTTTTTTTTACCATTAAGTTGTTGACATGGGAGTCACCTCAAGTCTTCTATTGGATATGTTTACTGTCACCAAGGTTGCTTCTGGTACAAACCTCCTCAGGATGACATTCTACATTATTACATTCACATATGTGAAGTCCATCATGAGTATTTTCTGCTGAGTTTGAGGGAAGGTTTTTTGTTGGCTCTGGTTGAGTTTGAGGAAGGGTTATATGTGTGAATGGGCAGGAGAAATTAGGAGAAAAACTGCAAAAGCAAGAGGAGGAGGAGCTAGGGAAAGTGAAGCAACTTGCTCAGGAACTTCAAGAGAAACAGTTCTTGTGTGTGTGCTCCCCTTCCCTGTGAATCATGTGTTCATTCTTTGAACCTTGCACCCACTGTACAAATGCTGTAGGTGTATGTCATGGGCAAGAATGTGCTTCTGTTCTGAGGGTTATATAGGTGGCGTTTGCTGAAACAGTGCACCATCACAGCCAGTTCCTTGTACAAATGAGAAGGAGGCCTGCATTCAGTGCTATCGTGAGAACAGCAAGGTGGGTGCAACCATCTGACCTGTGTTTTTAAGTTTGTTATTGTGACACACCAGTGTGTGTCATTTGAAATCACCCTTGTGATTGTTCTGTAAGTGAATTGAGCTTTTTGTGCACATCTCATCATGGGATGTAGTGTTTTTATTGGTCATTTTCTTGGGTTCTGCAGAATCCATTGGAATGTGCTAACACTGTGAAATTATTTAAGGAGTGCTCCCAACGTGCACACCAGGTCTGTCTCTTACATCTCAACATAAAACTACTTCATGTGAATTGAGTATGGACAAGAGTTGATTGTGAAGGTGCCCTTGAGCAGATCAGCTGTAATGAGAATTGTGTAATCAATTAGACCACCTGTTTTATCATGCAAGTCAGGCTGATCCATTGTGGCTTGTCTAAGCAATGATATTCCAAGTGATGGGTTTGTGGGTCATGCTGCTGACTTTCATGCTGGGTTGAACCTGTGCAGAGTTTGCTGTCGCAGGTGGCTTCATCTTGATAAGTAGTCACAATGTGGTTTCTTCAGCTGCCACTCAGTTCTTGTGTAACAGTGGAAAATGTTTCTGACAGACGTACTCTGAAGAAACTGTCATTGGAAGGGATGTAGCTGCACATGCTTATTGTGAATTCCTTGTTGAAGATCAATAGTTCCAATGTCTGTCCCCCATCACACTGAAACCAAAATTATGAAGGCATCAGTGATGTTATTCTCATTCTCACATCTGTCTGAAAAGGGTTACCAAAATTTTCTGAGTCCCTTAAGTTGGTTGTGAAGTAATTAATGGAAAAAATGTGTTTTGGTGGGTCAGAAACAGCCTTGTAGGTGTCATGAAGTTCTGTGGGCGTTGCCTGATGGGAAGGGATGACTTGCAACTGTTTCATTACCTTGCTGTTGTAGCATTTCTGACAGTGCCTCTTGTGATCACTGAATTTCAATGTAACAGATTCTTGATGGTGGTGCAGAGTTGTTCCTAGTAAGTTTCCTTATCTCTCCCAGTCTCGAAATGTGGTAATGAAAGGAGTCTCCATCTAGGAATCATGGCTAGGATTTCAAAGAAATGAAAATCGGAGGTTGCTTTCTATCTTGGTGGAATGACCTTGGATAGAAGCTGACCCTTTTTATGGTGCATGCCATGGACCTTGAAGAGTGTTTGATGTTGCCATTTTAGCACTTCTCTTGTTTTCTTCTTTCTTTCTTCCAATGTCTATTTCAGAAACCACAGGTGACAAGGCAATGTGCACTGGAGTTGTGGGTGTTAGGTTGCTAGTGTCTAAGGTTTTCAATGGAGAGCTTGTTGGTCTCATGGAGTAGTCCAAAATAAAGAGCTTGGAACAAATCTATGAAAAATATGTTGGGAGCCTAAACGGTTTTGAATGGACTGCAATGCTTGGATATGTAGTGTTTGATCATGATTTGATTATTGCAAAGTTTAGACCCGATCATCATAATAGTGATCGGTTATGTGCAAGATGAAAAAACTAAGGAGTAAGAGAGTTAAGTTTTAATTTTCAATTTTGTTGCTTGTTTAATTTACTTGTGTACAGCATGAACTATCCATCATGCTATATGGATGAGTAAAGTAATTTGAATGGGATTCAATGTTGAAGGGCAAACAATTATGCTAATTGGTTTAGTTGGGTGAAAGTTGATGAAGATGGTGCACAAACAATCCTTTCTATGGCAAACTTGGAAGTCAAGGGAGGCAAGTCGAACATTCTCAAGAGCCTTCAAATGCTTTCTAGTAATTGTAAATTTGACAACAATGGATCATTACTTCACAAGAACGATGGAAATTATTGTTTTTCATGATCATCAACCATTGATCAGCAAACTAGGTGAGGTTCATATGTTTGTATCCTAAACCTTTGATTTAAAAATGAGTTGAACCAATTTGGAAAACATAGTTGATTAAATCCATTTCATTTTTCAAATCAAGGTGAGGCCTATAATCATACCCAACATGGGCAAAATGCAATGAGCACAATGTTGTGAGAAACAAAAGAAATACTAAAAATTTCGCTCTGATGATTGATGTTCAGCATTTATTTGTCAAATGTTTATTTATTTCAGAATATGGGATTTTGCAGTTTCAAGTTTAATTGAAATTTAATGTATGAATTTCATTGTCCTTCTCATCCAAAAGGTTGTTTCAAAGTGCAAGGGGAAGCATATTTTAGAGATTATTATCAAATTTGCTATTGGGTAGGTCAGCCCATGTCCTATTTAATCGTCATTTGTTATATGAAGAACAATTTTTGAGTTTAGGTGCTTAAGTTTTTATTTATGGCCCTAAATGTTAGCCAATCAAATGTTGCCCAAAAAAAAATGGCCTAGAAAAATTCCAGTTATGGGCATTCATGAAGAAGTTACTCAAATTTAGGCCAACATTGCCCCACCCATGCGGCCATTATGAAAAGCAACCTAAAACAAATGAAAATTTTAAATATGCTCACCCTTACCATTTTTGCACCTAGCAATGTTTATTCCAATGTTGGGTGGTTCTCTAGTTTTTTTGAGAATTGTCGGGTCTAGGTTTTAAACGAGATTAAAAAAATTTCCCCAATTTTTTTTTTGAAATTCATCTTGAAGAGACTTGGGCAAGCTTTCAAATTATTTTTAAAAAACATTTCAGCCAATTATCAAAATGCCGGTTCTTGCACATTTCATACCAATCAATTTTCAAAGGAGGTTTTCACGTATCGGTTAATAGAAGTTCAATTATTTCAAACTTGAAATTTTTATTTTAAAAATGAATCAGAAAAGTAAAATTAATAGTTAATAAAACTTCAATTATTTTCAACTTGAAATTTTTATTTTTTTAAATTGCAAAAATAACTCTAAAAACATATAAATAACAAAGAGTGATTTTTTTTGCCTCCAACATTTTATATATGCACAATTTCATTTCACTCAAATGAACTTTCATATTTTTCTAGCTCTTCTAAATTGAAATAATTTTTAATTAACTCTAACAAATTGAAAAGTGGCTTATAACAAACTCTAAGATCATTTGGCCCATTTTCACTCACAAAAATAAATTTCTTTATATTATTTTATTATAAATCACATCTTTTTAAACTTGTGAGCATGCATGTTTAAAAAAATTCCTTTTAAACTTAATTGGTAATCCTATAATGCTTAAAATTTGACAAACCAAAAAATCGAGAAAGAAAAACATAGCTTCATGCTTTCCCTACTATTACAAAGGACATTTGATTCATTAGATGCATTTGGTAATGCTTAAAATTTAACATTTCTATAATGATAAGGTCTTTCATTGATTCAATTATACTAGCAATGTGTTGAGAAATATTTAAATTATAATTTTCATCAATTGTTTATTTTACATATCTAATTTGAAATTTTGACATGGAATGCAAATGATGATAACATTTTAGAAACATAAGATATAAAACACACTTATCATAATCCTCAACAATATTCACATTTTTTAATCAAAAAAAAAAAAAAGTGTTAGGTGAGGATTTTTAAATTTAAGATTTAACATCAAATATAACATATTGTGAGTTTTTTTTTCATATATATATTTTTTAAAGTTAAAAAATTAAAACACCACACATTTCCTTTTTAATGTTTGAAACAAACAAAGCTAATTGAAAAATAATTCCAAAATCATCATCAATCATTTGAACTGATGGGATTATAATTTCTTCAAATTTTAATCACATATTAATGATAGATTACATTAAAAGGCAACCAATGATTATTATATTGGTTCAAAACACAAACATTAACAATAAGTGAAAGTGGATCCACAATTATTTTAAAAATGTGCCAAATAAAAAGAAGTTCCATTTTGCTAATGATTTTAATAATATTTTATTTGTTGCAACAAAAGATAATGACATCTTTGAATTGTAAAGCCACTATGAACATAATAGTTTTGTTCACAAGTTTTTAACCATAAGTAAAAGTACCATGTTAATATTTCCAATGATTTCAAAGAAAATTCAAATGAGAAATAACAAATAATAAAAATATTAAAAACACATCTTCTCTTTATGGAAATTTTCAATTTTTTTGAACAAATATCAAAATTTTCACAAGCCTTGTTCCATTTATATATTCTTTCATATATATTTTTGGCTAAATTATGCAATTCCACAAATGTAATTACATAGATTTGATTGAAACAAATTTTACATTTTTTTCATCAATTGTAACATATTGACATGTTTTAGGAAAATTAAATGATTAAAACAAATCCTATGAAAATTTTCATTCAAACCTAAAGTTTCACATTTCATAATGGATTTCATGGCAATTATCATAATATTTAAATTTGACCCTTCATTTTTGACATAAAAAATGATTTTTTTTCAATTCATATTTGATTAAACAAACTTCTCAAATTATTGATCAAGGTTTGACCAATTACTTTTAGGACCTCAAATATACAAATAATTACATGTTTAGGTTGCTTATCAAATCTAAAATAAGTAATCATAAAAACAAATATATTTTGAGTTTTTAAAAACATTCATAAGTCAAAATTTATTGTTGCAAAATATAATTTGTCAAATTTGTTAATACACACACACACAAACACACGTAATTTTTTTCACCAAATTTAATAATATTTAAAATTAAATAAAATCTTTTTGACGATAATACAATTTTAATACATGAATACATATTTCAAATCATTCACTTGAGTTAAACACTTTTCACAAATTATAGGGATAATTTATTTTCTGAACGAAAAGGTGGATTTTGTAAAAATTTTTTTACTATGCATCATCTTTGTAAAAGGATTTGTTCCCCTCCTCACCTATACAACCAAATTAAAAAAATAAATCGAAGACCTTTTAATACATGTTACACCTTTTTGTTTATTACACAATTACAAATATTCATGTTGTTCAGTTTTATGGATTTCAAATTTGGTTATTATGTTTGTAAATAAAAGGAAAATAATTTTCGCAAAAATATTTGAGATTAAAATGAATTGACAATGGGATCATATAAAATAAATAATTGAGAATTCAAGGAACATAATTGGAACATGATGGGAATATCTTCCTTTGGAAAGTTGATGGAGACATAACAAGGAAATCCTGTAAACCACATTGAAATTGTATACATTGTATACAATTGAAACTATATATTTTTATTACATAATTATAAAAATCTATGTTCTTATTTACTCAAATATCCATTCATCTATGTAGTTTATATGTGTTAATATTATGCAACACCATTATTTTACCATGGATTTCACACATTCGTAAACTATGTGAAAACCTTTAAAAATTAAACTTTCAATTATTTTCAGAAATTTAATTAAAAAAACTTTCCATTTGTATCACAAGTTGTTATAATAAAATGAAAGTGTTTTCCAAAAGCAATAAACATTTGCTTATATACTAATCAAAATGAAACTAAATAATTTTTTTTCTAAAATTTTATATATAGGAAAATCTTTGCATAATATTGTGTGTAAAGACTTTCTTATAAATTATCATGTTTGAGGCATGCACATTAATGCGAACAATTTTTTTTTCCTTATCAATTATCATGTTTGAGGCATGAATATTAATGCGATCAATTTTTTTTCTTTATGAATTATCATGTTTGAAGCATGCACATTAATGCAAACAAATTTTTTTTCATTATGAATTATCATGTTTGAGGCATGCACATTAATGCGAACAATTTTTTTTTCATTATGAATTATCATGTTTGAGTCATGCACATTAATGTGAACAATTATATATTTTTTATGAATTATTATGTTTGAATGATGCACATTAATGCAAACAAATTTTTTTTATTATGAATTATCATGTTAAAATCATGCATATTCATTAAAGTTGTAATTAATTAATGATGAATTATCAAACCATTATTAAATTAAAAAATTCAATGACCAAATAAATTATTAAAACTAATCTTTAGATAATCACATAAATAATAAGTCATTTACATCAAATTATAAGTACATTGAAAACATTATAAAACTGGAACCCTTTTCGTTTTGTGTTTTAATAACCTAAGTATAAATAAACCCCAAATTTGTTCCATGTATGTGACAATTGTTTATTCCTTGTATATAATGATTATTTTCAAAATTTTGGGTCATTTATTTTGGTTTTGATTAAAAAATACGACACAAATTGAAGTACATGGTGTATTATGTGGATAATATGGTTTATATTATTTGGAATGATGTGTTTTTGAAATTAATTATAATTTTGTTAAATCAAAAAATTTTAATGGATCGTAGAGAAAATGGTTGAACATCAACTTAGTTAGAAAAATGAAATACTACCAACATTTTATAATTGATCAATTAATAATAATTACCCGATAATTTATTAAAATTATGATAAATGAAAATATAATTAATTATAAGGTTTAAGGTGAATCATTATAATATTATTATCAACATTGTGAATACTTTATATTAACTAAAGTTAGGCATACTACCTTAAGTTAGATGAATTTTTTTTACATTACTTCTATGTGTAATCTAATGAGTTAATAATACTTTTATTTTTATTATTAGTAGTTAACAAATTGTATTTCAAACTAGGTTAAACTATGATAGTTTAATCAAGGTGGTGAGTAATATTAGTAAATTAATTATTATTTATTGATGATTTTTAATTTTGATGTTTAAAATTAATATGTTCATAAATATTGTAGGTATAAGTAGTTAATGTAAGTAATATCTCAAATATATTAATTCATTTGGTCAGTTAGTCAGTTAGTGACAGGGCTTAGGAAGGGGTTTTGTGTTCCCACGAGCTTAGCGCTGTAGGCAGGACGGTGGCAACAGATTTTGAATGAAGGAGGGCGAGCATGGGCAGGCTGTGCACGGGAAAGGGGCAGGCCGGGGAGATCAGGTTTTGACCGGGGGCTCTGGAAGCTTCTGAGCCTCCTGGCAGATCTCCTTTCCTTCAAGGTTGCAGACCTCTCCACCTAATGAATTCCGGCAGTTGCAACTGATGCACTAGTAGATTTAAGCCTGGGAGCAAAAGGCTAAAGAGATCTTCAGCATTTACAAACTATACTACCATATTGCCAGTAACAGAACCAGCTGACCAACACCTCCTTTTTCCCACAGGGGGCTGGACCTCCCAAGTCCATTCAGGGCCCCTGGCTATCACCACTCAGCCATCGGTGACGGTGGAGCACCTCCCTGTAGCTCCTCATGCACATCCTGCAAAACAATGCGTTTGCTAGCGTTGCGGCTGATGTGAACGCTACCTCCAGGAACATGCTGTCTACCGTTGACCATCAGTAGAACTATCTAGACCGCATGTCCACCGCAACCCGGCAGCAGTAGCGGGACCACAACCGCGAGTAGCACGTAGAGGCCCGTGCCCGGCTGACAGACTAGAAGCGGCAACAGTAACGAGACCGTGACCGCGAGCAGCATGTAGAGGCCCGTGCCCGGCTAACAAACCAGGAGCGGCGCCGCAACCGCGAGCAGCAGGCGGAGGCTCATGTCCAGCTGACATACCAGCAGCGCCAACAATGGCGGGACCGTGACCGCGAGCGGCACTGGCAGGCATGGGGTTAGCAAGATTTGCACATAGCAGCCTGCGTCCCCCTTTTAGAATTTGATGAAGCTAATGTTCTGGTGCTTGACATAGGGGGTAGGATAGCTGAGTGCTAGCATTGCCGAGGTATGATTTGGCATGATGAGGCTTCCTAGGGACACGCAGACCTTTGTTGTGCTAAAGGCAGATCTTGTAGCTATGAAGCCCTTTTCCCCATTCCTCCTCCTAAACCATTGCGGGACTTGCTCACTTCTAAGCCTGCCCTTGGTGCATGCCTCCCCCCTGCCACCGTATCTTTTCGCAAGCACATCCGAAAATACAATTCTTCCTTGCAGATGGTCTCTTCTGGCATTAACATTTAATCACCCGTATATGGGGTCAGTATGATTGCCATAAGGGGCGATGTGCATCATTTGTTGGGGCCATTGGCACCTCCTTAAGGGAGCCCCCATCAATTTGCCCAGCTGTATATCATAGACAATATGGATGTTTAGGCTGTTGCCCGTTTTGTTACTCTCGGTCAAGGCAACGTAGACTTGGACCGTCGCACTTTATAGGAGCTGCAGCATATGCTTTTGGGGAGCAATGTTTATGTTCAACGCTTTGTGCAGGCCATGGATTTGCCCCCTCAAGACCTGGCTAACTATGAGATTGTCATCCGTGTTGATGGTAGTGTTGACCGTTGCTGCTACAACGCCCCCACATTTAGCGAGGTGGCCGGCTCGATGCCTGGTGAATGAATGAGGTGGTTACATGGCTGCTTTTTGGTGCCCCATTTTGTGTTGTTTTTGATGGTGTTGGCCGTCATAATTGTTACGCTCTTACACAACACGTTCTTTCCATCATCCAAGCAACTGTCCCGGCTGTGCCTGATTTGTCTTCCCTTTTGTGCCTGTTCACAAGCGATGGTGATAGCAATCCACGAGACATCAGGGTGCGGGTTAGGGGCGAGGGGTTATGAAGGATTAGTGATGCGCGTTGTGTTTATGACCCTTTGCATTTTGTTTTGTTCCACGCACACGAAAAGCCCGGCTGGCACCCAAATATTACTGGCACCACCCCTGCGGTTGTGGATGGGCTAAGCTCTGAGGACGAACAATAGCAGCCATCTGAAGATGAGCAGCAGCCTGATGCGGAACCGGCAGTGGACCCCGGGTGTGGTGGAGCTAGGGGCAGGGGTAGGGGTAGGGGCTGTGGTAGGGGTAGGGGCTGAGGCAGAGGAGCTACCGTAGGGCGCATCGCTTGTAAGGTTACTGCCAGGGAATACGCGGCTTACTTTATGCATGATCGCAACCCTCCCACCAACATCACGTTCACTTATGGCAAGAGGCTATATGAAGAGTGAGTGGTTGACCAGTACTCCAAAGTTGAGGGGCAGCGGTTGCGGTGGGTACGCCTCAACTAGACCACCTTGCGTGCTGACCAATATAAAAGAATGGTAGATGCCATGCAGCAAGACATGGCTAACAACACCAACTTTGGGCGCATGGTGGCCTTTCTAGCCACTTTTGCTAGTAGCCCCCGCCACATGAACCAGCTCTACCAGGATTTCATGGCCTTGGTCAGAAAGTTTGGGAAACCTAACCTATTCATAACCATGATGTGCAACCTAATTGGCCAGAGATTCTGCATGAGCTGAGGCTTGGGGAGGAAGCCAACGACCGCCCTGACTTGACATCCAGGGTGTTCAACATGAAACTCAATGCCCTCTTCAAAGACCTTTTGCAGAATGATGTTTTGGGCACTGCAATGGCGGACATCCATGTGGTAGAATGGCAAAAGTGGAGCTTGCGTTTGGTCACATTTTGATCATTCTACATAGCCAGGACAAACCGAATGACATCAGCGATTATGACTAGATCGTGTGTGCCGAGCTTCTAGACAAATCCATCCACCCCGAGCTTTACAACATTGTGACATATTAATTAATAATGTTAGTATTTTTATTGTTTGCCTTTAATATACCCAAAGTAAATTCCCAATAATTTGTTTATAAGTTAAACATTTATTTAACATAAGGAAATAATTAGTTAATAATATTTTGGTTTAATTAATATTAGTTCCCATTAAGATCAATTAAGGTGGTGTACCTAAGGATAAAAATTATATATATATATATATATATATATATATATATATATATATATATATATATATATATATATATATATATATAATTATTTT
>Ga0116231_10004754_pt1 | contig 27289 bp, 17 predicted proteins | sample S1TSphgellanicum_2_FD_89695 | JGI IMG/M metagenome (GOLD analysis project Ga0116231, IMG submission 89695) | Host-associated microbial communities from peat moss isolated from Minnesota, USA - S1T2_Fd - Sphagnum magellanicum MG | ecosystem: Host-associated > Plants > Peat moss > Unclassified... | reverse complement strand
GTGTGAGGGTTCACTCCCTCATACTCCCTCACACTTTCTAACACTCCCGGGAGTATGTGATGTGACTCCCGGGCTTCCTCTTGCCTTAACTCCCGGGCTTCCTCTTGGCCCGCACTCTTGCAACCCCTTTAGCCTTGGTCACGAGCCCAAAGCTAGGGTTGCGACATGCAAGGTTGAATAAACAAGCCCATAGAAACCAATTGGGAAACAAAATGATTAAAAGTGAGGAAAATGACAATGGCATGGCCAAGGATATGGGTGTCATCAACCAAGAAAGGAAGAGACAAGAAGGGAAAACCGCCAAAAAACAACACAAAATACTAAAATGAGTTAGCACAAAAAGAAGTCCTACAAGTAGGTCGCCTTAACATGTGCTGACAAAAAAAGAATAACAAACAAAGCCTCTAAGGAATAATGATGAATGAAGAACAAAAAAACCTAAATGTTATAAAATGAACGAACAAAAGGGAAAAGCTAAGAAAACTAATGTTTTACTACCTAAATTTTCTAAAAAATGACCTTATGTGATATGGTGTTGAAAGCATTTATAATGTTTACTTAAAACATCACCCAATTAAGATAGGCATCCAAAGTGGCCTGAATACCATGGACCATGACCTCACAACCTTTTTTAACCACCACCCCAAACTAATATGGTGACAAGTGAAAGACAAATGCATCATGAAACTACAAGCATAAAGCCCTACTCACTAACTAATAAAACATTTCTATCACTACAATCAGATGGATGCCACCAAAAGGTTTAGCCAAAGACAAAAATCGACTAGCTCTAAAAACCTAAGCTAGGAACCCAAGCAAGTGATTAATTGCCACATGGGAACACAACTAATGAAGCCATTCATTGAATCCTCAAGGTTCAAATTTTTTTGAAGGTGCTCAAAGACCATGTTAGGTGGACCACCAACAAATGAAACATGTACAAAAATGTCAACCTAAAAGTCTTATCATAGGCACAAAAAGGACTAAACAACATGATTTCCAAACCATATGATCGTAGGCAAGTCTAATTTTAAATCTAGGTCATGGAATAAAAAAATCAAAAGTAAAAACACAATGCGTGCACAATATGAATGCAAAAAAAATTTATTACAAAAACATGACAAGAACAAAACAAGATCACAACAAAGATACATACCCAAAATTAGTGTTAAATAGAATAAAGATATTGTGATATTCTACTTTTATTTATACCCATTGGTCATTTAACTTAATAGACCTTTTCAAAAAACTTTCAACCTACATGTCTAGCCATGTGTGGCCCATGTCCATTCATGCGTGGCCCATGTCCATTCATGGGTGACCCATGTTCACCCATTAGTAACCCATGTGCACCCATGTGTGGCCCATGTCCATCCATGTGGAAACTAATAATGAATTATGAGTTAACTAAAAATGAATTAAAAATGAATTGAAATTTAATTATGAATCTACTAAAAGTTAATTAGAAGTTAACTGAAAATTAATTAAAAGTTCATCAAAATTAAAATAGGAATTAAATACAAGTTAATTACAAGTTATAGATTAACATTCATATGAATAAACTCCATGGTGTTGGCATCTTTGATAAGTCCATGAAAAGTTCGGGGTTTGAATCTAGCTGAGAGTTTAACAAGGAATTTGAATAAGGGGAAATCTATGTTCAGCAAGTGCAAAACAAACAATATGTTAACCATTTTTTAAGACACCAAAGCTAGGGTAAAAGGGGCAAGATCTTGAAAGCACACATAAACTCCTTGATGCACCTCAATGCAAAACTTTGTCCCAACCAACATAGGAGGGGTGCTATAAGGGCATAATCAAAATTGGACAAAATTATTGACATGCCCATAATTAAGACAAAACTATCGCATGTGCTTGTGTTCACAAAAGGTGCTCCACCTAAAGCTCCTTCCAATCACCAAAAAGAAATTGTTGAAAAGTGCGCCCTAGTCTCATTATATCCAATTTATCCTTCATGAACGAGAAGAAAAAGACACCATTGAAAAAACAATAAGAATAGGTGTTAAGTTATCACATCAAATAGGTCACATGTTAAACATTCAAAAGCAATGTTGGACAGTTCTCATTTTTCAATGAGAACCTTTAAAGTTTTTTGTTTAATTGTCAAAATGAAAACCAGAGGTTTTCACATAAAGTGATAACCTTTTTGAGAACTTGCATGTCAATTCTTGCCCAAGTGAAAATCGGCTTTTTGAAAACCTTTAAAAATATCATTTGAATTTTTTAATGATAACCTTTAAGGGTATTAAAACATGTGGCCACTAGTTTTCAAGGTTTTCGATGTGTTTCATGTTTAAAATAGACTAGTTGGTGACCAAACACTTAAGTGCTTAGTGCAAGCTAGATTAAAAGGGAGGGCTTTGTTGTTTCTAGTGTCCAAACAAAATTTGAACTCCTCCTCTTTGTGCATTTGACACACTAACAATTATCAAAAATGGATTAGAAATGAAAAAGTTATAACCCCCCAAAATAAAAGGGGTCAAAACCTCAAAAAAACAAACCACCAAACATTACAAAGGCTGTTCCTAAACACCTAAAAAATTCTTTGTATGTTGCTCTGTTGCTATCAGAGTTGAAAAAAGAGTGGGACTCCTACAGCACTTTAAATTGTTTAAAATGAATAAAAAATAAGTTATGAGGTTTGAAAATAAGAGAGGTCCAAAGAGAAGAAAAAAGAAAAAAATTCACTTCTTCCTTCAATTTTTTGCATTTTTTCATGTTTTGCAAGTAATTTTGACTCTGAGTTTTTTTATTTTTAAATTAAATATTGAATTTTTTAATCTCGAAAATCAGCTTGTGAGAACCGTTGTCGAAAACTTTTTATGAGAACTGGCAGGACTGAAAGCCAATGGGAACCTTTTTTTCCAAAAAACTGAAACTCTTCAATTTATCAAAATCTATTTTTTTAAAAATGAGAGTCTCAAAGGTTCTCTAAAATGGTTGTGATACTCGGAATCAACAATTTTCGTGAAAAAGTGAGAATCACCGAACACTGGTCAAAAGAGTGACGAAAAACAAGCTGCACTGCCTGCCAAAGAATTGGTTTGGACTCACGAGGAAGAAAAAATTAAAAGTGAATCATCCATGTGATGAATATCCATATAGAGGCCACGACTGGAGCCACTTTAAGAGTATGCCCAGTGGCAACACTCTATCAATATTTAACACATCCAGTGAACCTGAAAAGATGGAATATACAAAGTGTCAGACTATTTAACGCTCATGACAAGGGCCAATCATTGTAGTTGGCCAAAGAGAAACAGTATTTATTGCTGAGAAACAGTCATTGCCTGCTACTGGCGATCTAAGAGGGCCCTGGTATCATGTGCTATTTTCCAGGCCCCAAGCAGATGTATAGTGTTCTTTTACAAATCTTCACCTAAAAAGTTTTGTACCAGAGCATTTTACCGCTGCCAGTGGGCATGTTGTAAGATCAACGCCACCAGCGCTCAGTACGTGACCCTGTACATTAAAATTGGATGAAGAAAAGTCAAAACAGGTCGATTTGGCTTGGCAAAGTGGTTTTGGCCCTAATGCCCAGGTTGATTGGTGAGATAGTTTGATTGGTCCAGGTGGGTTGTTATTAGTAGTGTCTCACCAGCGATTTTCTTACTGGAGGACTTTAGCCAAATTTCGACCTGAAATACATGATTATGACCTATACAAAGAATTTTTCAGGGTAAAAGTGGCCCAAAATTGCCAGATTTTGACAGATAAAATCAAAGTCACCAGATTTTAATTATAAGTTTCATTAGTAGCTAAGAATATAGAAGAATCGTTGGCCTTTTTTTTTTTTTACGTTCGTATATGGTATGTACCCAAATTTGACTAATTTGTTTTCCAATTATTATCAGCTGGGCTACATAAAAAAATTGGGGAAAAAAAGGTTGCAGTCCCATTTTTAGTTATGGGTGGGACTGGAAAAAGGTAAAGAACTAAACTTGAATGTGAAAAATATTTTTGCAAAGTCACATACTCAGCACCACCACTGGAGATGCTTCAAACATGGTTAGAAAATTTGAACACTATAGTCCAAATAGTATTACACTATTTAATAGTTGTACTTCATCCAGAATATTATATAGAGGGTGGAGATGTTCTAAAACGTTATGTGGGCTACTTAATTAAAGGGCTTTCTCCTCTCATTTTCCTCATGGGAAATTGAAGGCAAAGTTCAAACAAACCGACAGATTTTATGTGGTCACTATTGGGGATAATTGGGAAACACTGGAGGCCAACAACAAATATCACAAACTTTGTGATATTTGTTGTCTCTTTTCACTAGCTTCATGGTTTAATTGGCTATTTTCAGGGCAAAGAATTGTCCGACATGATGCAATGCGCTATTGTGAAATTCTTCTTTTGTGGCCAGCAAAACCAACATTCACAAAGCTTCCAAAGGGGGACATGCCATCTTGGAAACAAAATCTGATACTGTCAGCTGCTGCAGACAAAATGCAGTAGAGATCTTCTTCCTCAAACATTCAGAAAGGCAAAACATGTATATTGCAATGGGTTTAGTCCCCATTTTTGTTTCTTTCAAAAGCCTGAAGTCTTATTCTTATTCAATTTGCCCCTTGGATGGGAAAAAGGATCAGAAGCTAGAACAGATCAGAAACTAGTTGGTGAGCTATTCTGCAAAAGGCAAAACTGTTGCTGTGACCACAGTAGCACGCTGGGCAACCCACACATTAATTATACCTGGTGTTGGTTTTTCTGCACACAATAATAATCAATAATAATGGGTGTTTTGGGGGGCGGGATGGGGGCTCTTGCTCAGCCCTGTAAGCCATAATCCTATTGGCAAATCTTACACAAGTAGGCTAGTGAAATTGTTTTCTTACCTCCAGGTTTTGTTAAGTGGAGTTCAACTTTTGTCATCTGCTTGCCAGTAAGACAACAGTTGAGGTCTGTAAGCTCTATCCTTCTTTAGTAGTAGCCAGATTTGTAGTCAGGACTACTTTTTCTTGTACAGATTTTGATCATACTTCAGAATCATACTTTTGGTGACACTTTGTGATGCCATATATCTCATCTCCAGGCGTAAAAAACATGAGATCTATTCAATTCATTGAACTTATGACGTTGCCACATGATCTCTCGATGGATTAACCAGTGTCATGCGGTTCTAATCTTTGTCAAAGAAAGAATGTGCAGCAGGTTAGGTTCTTTGATTTTTTGAGAACCGCTGGTCCAGCGTTCTTTTCCAATTTTGTGATGTAACTGAAGTGGCAATCATCTATAAGATGATTTAGCCAGATTTGACAATAAGAAAATATGAAAGTAAAAAGAAAATCTGGCATCCTTCTAAATTTTTGGCTATCTACTGCGACTTGAGATAGAATCTACCATTTTTCTTTTAAAATAGATTTTTTTCAAAATTTGGAGACTAAAAACCACTAAATTCTCACCAATTTGAAAATAAAATTTGCCATTTGGCAAAATTTCACTCAAAAAAAACCTTGCACTGGTCAAGTTTCTTTGATAGAAAGCATAACATCCATCAAACAACCTACTTGGAACCATCCAATTTTGTAGGAAACCCTATAGCTCAGAATTACTTTTGGCTATCTTTTAGGGTTTATAGTGTCAGTCAACATCTAAACGCCAGAAACCAACCTGTAATTTGTCTTCCATCATTAACGGAGTTGGATTTGTTTTGTGGAGGTGTAACAAGAATGGTGTGACTTAATTTTTGGGATCTACTTGGTTGTTTGTTTGTTTTTTTTTCTTGTGTGGTTGTAGTTGCTTGGGTGATGGAGCAAGAGGAGTTGAAGACAGAAATAGGAAGCAGATCATCAAAAAGCTGAACACCCAATTCTTCTTTTCTAAGAGTGTGGTTGTGTTGTGGTTGGTAGCAATTGGTAAATGTTTTTCAAGAGTTGTGTGTGTGTTTATGATGGGATGAATCCCCACATATGTGTAGATGCAACTTTGTCCACCTCTCATTCTTAAAAGTTTTCCAATGCACATGTGAAAAGGTGAACAAGAGTTTAAATATAATAGAGTCATAGAAGCATTCAACTAGAGATGATGACAAGCTCTAGGGGATCATGTGGTTGGTCTAGGTATGATTCATCTTGTTCATGTTTAGTATACATGGGCTAATATATTGTGGGGAGGTTGAGTACCTTAGTAATTGGGAGTGTTGAACATAATACCTATTTTTTGTGAAGGGAATTATGGGTCATGAAGATTGATCATAATTTAGCTATTAATCTTGGGTATTAGCTTGTTAGTGCCAAGTTCTATCCAACATTATTCATGAATAAGGTTTTGCAAGTTAGATGGGCATTTGGGCTTGAATTATACCATCTATTTGTCAAAGGAAATGTACCAAAAGATCAGGATAGCCTATTTGAAAGGAGCTCCAAAGTGTTCTAATCCAAATGAATGCCTAAGAACCCTGGTAGGATTTTAAGGTTAGGACCTTAGAAATGATTGTGAACAAATTATGTTTAATTCACACTCTAAAGTTGTGGGAACTTTGTTGTATTGCAACTCATTAGCAATATGCCAAATTTCATTAAATATATTCCTTACTTGTATTGCCCCATTTTTTGCTATTAGAATAGTTTTTTCTAATAAACCAAAGTTGTTTATTAAAATTGTGGATTATGTTGGGTTTTGATGGCATAGATAAAGAAGCATGCCAATGGCATTACTATGGACCAAATAAGGAAGGAACATTTAAATAAAGCACAACATAAGGATGAGATATTGATGTCATGAACATGAAAGCAACAAAATCTGCAAGATTTTTTAAACCAACATGAAAAGAAGGGCAGGCCTATTTCCAAATCCAAATCATGAAACTAAACAAACAAGAACACAACACATGTAAAACAAAAATCCAATGAAATTTTATTGCAAAGAAGAAATAAAAACAGAACAATGTTATGATGAAAAAACATACCCAAAACTAGTGTTGAACATATTAAAAGTAATGAGGAATTCTACTTTTAAATATACCTATTGGGCACCTAGCTCATGGAAGTTTTTCGATAAACTTCTAACCTACATGTGCCCCATGTGCATCTATGTGTGGCCCATGTGTAACCATGTGTGAACTATGCATTAATTAAAAATGAAATACAAATGAAATAAATGTTAATTAAAAATGAATTGAATTAAAAGTAAATTAAGAATTAACTGAAAGTGAACTGTAAGTTCATTAAAAATTTACTAGAAGTGAATTAACACTTAGTTAATAATGAACTAAGAGTTAACTAAAAGTGAGCTAGAAATCAATTATTAAAACTTAATTCAAAACTAATTGAAAGTGAACTAAAACTAAATTATGAATTAGGCACAAGTTCATTACAAATCATGGATGAACATTCAAATGAATGAATTCCGTGGCATTGGCATCCATGACAATTAGTTATAAATGAGTTTGACTTTTCATTCCCCAACTTTGACATTCTACTTAGAGAAAGAACAATCATTATGTGGTTACAAGGTTTTGATTTAATTAGCATAATTAGACTAAATCTAAACAAAGCATGAGTAAGGGATCTAACTATACATGTGTCTCATGCTAAAACGTATACAAGAGTTCATGTTTGGTTGAAAATTAGGGATGGAGCTCAAAGCTAGATAACTATCAATTGTCATCAACATAGATATTGTTTCTATGCAATCTTTATTCAACCCTTTGAATATTGAATTGCATGAAAGGGTTGAAGTAGTACCAAAGGTAAGGGATTTGTGGTTACCTACAACAATTACTCACCCCATCATAGAATGAAGTTTTTTTTCCCACAAATAGATATAAGATGTTTGTTATTGAAAAAAAGGTGGTCTAAATTGAACACTCAAGAGTTGAATTTAAGGCTTTGGTTTGGAGGTTAGGAAGAAATCATGAGTGAAAATGGCTATTGAATTTTGAACATGAAGAAAAGATGCATTACAAATTATAACAACTTTCCTACACAATGATTAATGATGATCCAAATGAAGATGTTGAATTATATTTTAAAAAATGATCTTGAAGTTCTATGATGAGTTCTATTAAGGATAACAATGGATGTGCATTGAATAGCTCCATTCTAGACAATATTCTTGAACCCTCCATTTTATTTCTTAATTCCAAAATTTGAAATGGAAAGCATGGCCTTAGATTAAAACACATCTCAATTCCGATAATGGTAGTCACAAAGCAACATTACATCAAGTTCTATATACCTAATATATGGAAAAATGTTTAGAATAAGAGATAGAGTTATTAGGGTTGAACATTCTAGGACAATGTTAAGAATGTCAAGTTAGAGTTTAGATAAGGGAAACAAGTGGGTCAAAGAAAATTTGGAAAGCATTGATTTTGTTATAATTCTAGATCAAAAGGGAGCTTCTTTTGATGTTTGTATGCAATAGAGTTGGAAATTTTATATTGTTATGAAATTTAGAAGATACTTCAAAATGATAAGTTGTAAGGGCATGGATGAATTCTTTTAGGGTACAAGGAGTTTGAAAACATTCATGATTGAAATGAAGGATTAGAGATTACAATAGAAATGAAAAGCATTTATGAACTAAAGTTGTTCAAAATTGGCATACTCAATTTGAAGGGTAAGTCCAAGGAATGGTTCAAAAAACTAACTACTATTCCTATTGATTGGCAAACCATGAAAGGAGCCATGTTGTTAAAATATAGAATAATGAACTTGAGGAATAAATCCAAGCTAAATTGGATTCAATCAAATAAGAACCCAAGCAATGGGTTCTTACCTATTATGATAGGATGGAAAAGTTGTTTACAAGGGGAAAATTGGAAGATGTAAAACAGAAAAGGAGGTTTTTGTTTTGACTCTGTCTTGAAATCAAAAAATTGTGTGTGATTAAGGACTATGCGAACATGGAAGGAATGTTCACTATACATTAGAAGAAATCCCCCAAAATGCAAACAATACATTTGCAACTACATGCAATTAATTGTCATTTGCAACTAACTTTAATTGTTTATGCAACAATTTTGCACCTTTGACCATTCTTGCAACTATGCTATAACTATATTTGCAACTAATGACTTCTTCAACTTACACATTATAATTTTTTTCATCCATGATCACACCCATATGTCCCAATAGTTGCAAATGGAACTAAACTTAATTACACTACTAAGGTGTCAAAATAACCTTTAGTGGTATACATAGGTGTATTGGGAAACTTTTGAAAAGTATGTGTATTTTTGCTAAGTTTTATTAAGGGTATAATGGGGGTATGTTTCCATTGGTGTATTTATAAAGTTGTACCTAGTTTTTATTTAAACAAATTCACTACCTACCTACATATATATGTTTTTTTACCTACCTAACCTAATTTATCAACTTATCTCCTTATGTGTTTACCTACCTATCAAACCTAGGTTACTTACCTACCTAAGATAAACTACTTAGTTATTAATTGGTTAATATTTTAATTATTTATCTTTAAATTAAAAACCTATTAAAAAATAGTTATAAATAATAATTTGGTTAATTAGTTATTATTTCAGTCATTTAATTTTGTATAGATGAATTATGAATTTATAGTTTATAACTAAATGATTTACTTAATTGATTATTATATAATTATTTACTAATAATTATTTTTCTTATTAATAGTTAATTACTTATTATTTCAATCATTTATTTTTGCATATATGATTTATGAATTAATAATCTACAATTAAATGAATTGGTTAATTAATTATTATTTAAGTATTAATTAATTATTATTTAGCTTATTAGATGGTTAATTAGCTACTTATATACTTAACTATATAATTTACAAAATTAAAAAAGAAGACAAAAAATATGAGATAAATTTTTTAATTCCAACTTAATTTGCAACTAAATTGCAACTTCAATTTTTATCCCATATGTTTTGTCCTCCACTTCCATTTTGAGAACTATATAATGAAAAGGTTTTGTCCTCCACTTGCACATTAAAAAAAATGTCAATTGGGATGAGCTAATCAAAAGAACTTAAACTTTTAAAGAGTTTAACCCTAAAGGTTAAACCCAAAAATAAATTTAAACATTTACCTACCTACCTAGTCACACCTACCCACCTATATATTAATTTTAATTTATTTTGACCAAAATTCAAAAATTCCACGTGGCATATTAGTATTATGCCATGTGTCACAATCTAAAACCATTAAAAATATATGATGAGGATCCACCATTTATTTTTAAACAATTTTTTTCAAACCTTTTTCAGTTGCCATGTGTCATTATTTAACTTGTTGGTCTTTATGGTAATATATGGATGACATACAATAATATGCAAATGGTGAAATATTTTGTTGACCATTGACTTCATCCACACTTGCAACAAGTGTTTTATGTAACTTGTCTAATTCAACTAAACAATTTTTAGTATCAAATGTCTTTTGCAACTAGAATATAGTTGCAAATGGTTGTGGTTTTTTTCTAGTTTTTGTTTAGTAGTAGGACTTGAAGTGGAACAAGTGCCAACATAATTGGGAGAAACTCCTTTTGAGCCCTAGGAAGAACAAGAAGATGGGATGATGAATGAAATGGTGGTGGAGAAACAAGTTAACGTTCTCAATGAGTCATTAATATATTTTTTCAAAATAGGTCCTACTTGAACCAATAGCTTTTTAACATGCCAAATATGCAATTCCAATGGAAACCATGAAGGAAGGTTCATCTGGGTCAAAAAAAATTCACACATTTCATCAATGGCAAGATTGCATTATCTCCTATTGAAAAATTATTTCCATTCCTAAGGAGTTGGAATATCTAGAAATCTTGGTAAAACTAGCAAAAAGGAAGTGAGATGAGAACTTGAAATCAAGTAATATCATTAGAATTAAAGGAACACCAACAATCTGCATGATTTGTAGCAATAAAAGTCACCAAAGCAAGACATTGTATCTTCTTGTGGAAATTAGTAACCATTTAATGGAAAGCTTGGTTGAAGAGGAACCTCCATGTTAATCATGGCATCTGGGGTTATTTGTGAGCTAGGGATCATGCACTTGGCCATTGGTACATAATCATACAAAATTGCCTCAAGTGTAATTACCCAAGCATTGGGGAGAATAAATGAGATACCTATGAAGGTTGGAAAGATATAATGTTTTTCGACATTCATGGTTGTTGACACTAACAGCTATGACTTGCTTCTAAAATTGAATTTTTTGATCAAAATAAACGTTATTGTTGATGTTGGAAAAGGGACAATTCATGTCAAACATGATCCTAGAAATAACATATAGGTACTACCATTAAATAAGGTTAACATGTCACAAGTGGTAAAGGATAAGGTCCATCCTAGTTAGATGATGCAACAAGATTAGTGATGGAGTTGGGGTTGGGCAAATATAGAATCTCTAATCCTATATTTTGGTAAAAAATCTAGACTAACATGTAATAAAATTGATACTAACAAAGTATCTTCATTTAGATCTACTTAGAGCTAGTTTCAAAATTTAAATCTAGTAATGAAAGTATGATTAAAACACCAAAACAACAAACTCTGACTATGGAAACAAAACTTTTCTAGAAATCAAAATATATTTCTCTTATACTCCATTAAAGTTCCATGTTTTACAATGATACAATGGGTTCTCATCTCTTCTTCTGAAATTTCAGACCTCTGATCAAACCAAATTTCACTAAATTTTTAAATTTGGATGTAGATTGGTCAATCAAAGGAATGGGAGCTATTATATTGCAAAGAACGAGAAAAAATGAACAAGTTGTAACATATGCAAGCAAAGGGCTTTCACCTATCCAAAAGAAATTTCACCTAATGGGAGGTGAATGCTATGCGTTGATTTGGGGTATTGATGATGAGTAGGTGGAAGGCTAAGAAGAAAATGTGGGAGATAAGTAGGATGATTAGCTCTTCAAGAGAAGAAAGAAAAACCTTTGGGACACTTAGATGCATCTACAATTGATTGATGAAGCACATGCACTTGTTGATGTTGACAATGTTGATTGGAACAGTTCTAAAGAAGAAAAGGATGGTGAATGGGATTGTGCTAGGAGCATGGACATTTGGAATGATGGTCAGACTATGTTGGTTCTGAATGGGGGATAAATTCCTACAGATTGTAGTACAAAAGACAACATTATAATCAAGAAAAGGATTTAAAAATTTGCACTACCATTAGAACCATGATAAACTTATGTTTAAAGAATTGGTAGTCTCGAAACCTGAAGAACACAAGCAAATTATTATAGATTTACATGAAGAAATTGGACACTTTGGAAAAGGGCATACATTTGCAAAGGTGAACAAATGTTATTTTTGGCATAACAAAATTGAAGATGTTAAAACCATTGTGCATTCTTGTAAGTTGTGCCAATTGGTGAAAAGAACCAACAACATTAAGTCAAATGTTAAGGATCTCAAAAGCATCCCCATTTGGGATCAACTATAAAATTGCCTTACCCATAATTGGTCCATTATTGGAAACTAATAATGGGAATCAGTACATCATTGCTAACATAAACCACTATTCTAAGTGGGTTGCTACAAGGGCTATAGTTGATCATGAAGCAAAGATGATTGCAAAGTTTTTTGAAGATGAGATAATTTGTTGATTTGGAGTTCCTAAACATGTGTTAACTAACAATTGTGGTGAATTGATAACAAAATGTCATACCATTACACCTAGGCCATTATGGAATAGTGAACTAAAACATTGTGCCATAGGTTTTACACAATTAGACTAGTTAAGACTTTAAAACATGGGTTGACAATATTGTCTGCTGCTACTATTGAACAATATGTGCCTAATTGGGACAACCACTTACCATGGAACTTGTTTGGATATTGCTATGGCATCCAAACAAACATCAATTTTTTCGACACATGATATTGACAAGTCACATTCCAAGACAATTTCCTAAATCCATTGGTGAAAGGTTTTGATGAGGATAATGATCCTATTGTTTTGGCTAAACAAATGATTGAGAAGGTGATGTTAATTGCTTGAATGCATGGTGTAGTGATAGAGAACGTGGGTTAGGCATAGGTGAAACAAAAATGAGATTATGTTTTATAGAGAGGAAGGCAAATGTTTATGGGATTCATTGAAGGAATTACGTATGCTAACATCAAGAAGTTTGGAAACAAAAGGTTTTTGTAATCGAGTTGGGAGGGACCGTTCTTGTTTGTGGAATGTCTTGATGGGAATGGATCATTGGATGAAGATGAAGGAGGTAGAATATGTGTGATCAAGGGTAAGGATGAATAACTTTGGAATTAACCTAGAAGAGATTTTCAACTATACCATACTACACTTTGAAAGGTGATAACTAAAGGATTGAATCAAAAGTATTGGGGAGTAGTTACATATGTAGCCCATATTTACTTTTGACTAACTTTTGGGGTTCACAATGTGAAAAAAAAAATACTTGTTAACATCTAAACACTAGAAACCAATTTGTAATTTATTTTTTATCATTTAGTGGAGTTAGATTTGATTTGTGGAAGTGTTTCAAGGATGGTAGAAATGATTCAAAAGTGAAGATTTTGGGATATGCTTGGTTGCTGTTTTGTTTTTTTTCTTGTGTGGTTGCAATTGCTTGGGTGATGGAGCAAGAGGAGTTGAAGACGGAGATAAAAGGCAAATCATCAAAAAGCTAAGCACCCAATCCTTCTTTTCTAAGAGTGGTTGTGTTGTGGTTGGTAGCAATTGATAGATGTTTTTCAAGAGTTGTGTGTGTGTGTTTAATGATGGAATGAATCCCCACATTATGTGTAGATGCAACTTTGTCCACTTCTCATTCTTAAAAGTTTTCCGCTATGCATGTGAAAAAGTGAACAAGAGTTTAGATACAATAGAGTCATAGAAGCATTCAACTAGAGATGATGACAAGCTCTAGGGGATCATGTGGTTGATCTAGGTATGATTCATCTTGTCTATGTTTGGTATATGTGGGCTGATTTACTTTGGGAAGGTTGAGTACCTAAGTAAGTGGGAACTTTAAGCATAATACCTATTTTTTAGGAAGGGAATTTTGGGTCCTGAAGATTGATCATTATCTGGCTGTTAATCTTGGGTGTTAGCTTGTTAGTGCCAAGTTCTATTCAATACCATTCATGAGTAAAGTTTTGTGGGTTAGATGGGCATTTGGGTTTGAATTGTGGCATTTGTTTGTCACGTGGAACATACCAAAAGATCACAATAGCTTACTTGAGAGGAGAGGAGCTCTGGAGTGTTTTGATCCGAGTGAATGCGTAAGAGTCTTGATAAGATTTTAGGATTAGGACCTTAGAAACTGATTGTGAGCAGATTATGTTTAACTCACTCTGAAGTTGTTGGAAATTGCTGTATTGCAACTGACCAGCAGTATGTCGGAATGCATTGAATATAATCCTAACTTATACTGCCCTCACTTTTTTGGTTACAACCCAACAGTTATTTTACTCTGAATTTTGTGTTTTACAAACCGGGAAGCTTTGGGGGAGGGGGTTCTGTGATTTTGAAACGTTTCAAAAGACCTGAAACCCAAGGTTATAAAAAGAATCAAGGAACCACTTGCAAACATTCCAATTAACTTCACAGTAGATGTAGAACTGTTAACTTGAAGCTCGGGGCAATTTGCACAGTTAGACAAAACTAGGAAGAAAGTCAAACTACGAAACTGCCATTTGAAAAGTCTAGGGAACAAACCTTCTTAATTCTCCGATCAGCTGATGAGGCCAAGTTACCGCCAATTGGCATAAAAGGACAATACTGGGCATCCCTAAGCATGGGTTTAATGAACCAGCAGCACCCACCGGCGCACTTCTGTCCTCTAGAAATTGCTGCAGAGGATAGAGTCAGAAGTCTAAGGTTATCGAGGTCTTTGTTGTTCTAGTAGTTGCACGTATACGACTACGTAAGTAGGCTAATAGTTTATTCTATAAGGCATGGACTGCTTGCTCCTCTCTCTTGATGAGGCAGTTTGCGCTCTCCCTCTTTTACTAGACTTGGTGTTTGTGTTTGGGCAGTCCCTGAATCCAGCCCCACAATATGATAAATGGGTTTAAAAGTATGATCTTAAGTGTCCACCAGTAACTTTACTGTCTTGAGCTGATAGTAGCAAGGGAGCAAAAGCCAGTGTTGGGCAGTTGTCTTTACTTTTCTAAAGAACCTCCTGGCTCCCATTCTAAAAACCTAAATTAGAATGATTCCACGTCTGGTCTTTCAAAAAAGTAAATTTTGGTTTTGATTCTAGTTTCTGTTCTAACATATGACCTAGTTTCCGGTAACCCATTTTGGAATCAACAGTTAACTGCTGGTTAAACTCTGTTTAGCCCCCCATTCTAATCCTTGAATCAAATCTATTTTGACATAACTGGAAACAAGAACTAGTTCCACCGTCTGGTTCTTCACAAATACAAATTCTGATTCCAGTTCTGGTTCGGTTTGTTATTAGCTAGAGTTCTGACTCCAAACCCGGCACCTGCCCAACGCTTGTAAAAACTACTGAGATTGTATTGTAAGACAGGGCAGCTTCAATAAACGTCTGTCTAATAATTCGTTATTCCTTGACTCAAACATAAATATTCATGAAAATTTCAAAAAATTCCCTCTTTACCTTTGCAAATGTCTTTTCTTTGAAATTAATTTCAATTTTTTTAAAAATTAACATAATTATTGTCCAAGCTGCTAAGGTACTAGGGTACCGAAGTGCAGTTGTTAACTCCTGTTTGTCCATTTTGTCCCAATGTAAAAAGAAACTTGGGTTACAGTTACTATTTTCCTCAGGCAAATTTGTCAACGTGTAAAATCTAATTTCAACCTACTTGAAGGAAATGTTATGAAAAAGGGCTCAAAGACTTCAGTCACTAGCTTTTGAAAATAGATTATAGCCTATAGGTAGCCATAAATATAGAAGGATGCTTAAATTCTCTTGACTTTCATATCTAGTTTATGGCCAAAACTTGGCTCAAACTTCTTATGGATGATGGCAACTTTGGCTACAACATAAATTTCAGAAAAATAACCACTGACATTGGTTATATTTAGTCCCTTCCAAACTGGAGAAGATGACAAAAGGCTCAAGCACCCAGAATAATCTATTAATTGGATAAAGCTAAAGAGATGAGGAGCTTGGAGCCAAGCCTAATTGACACAAGGCTAAGTAATAGCCCATCATGCAATCTTACATGTCTAGCTTTACCATTCTGGCATCTTCTTGACAAAAAAAAAATTTCCTTTTTTTCACTCCCGTGGTAACAACAAAAACTTCTTGAAATTCTAGCGCATTCAAAGACCTAGCCATGTAGACCTGGAATAAACCATATGACCATATACACTAGGTCGAAACAGAGTTTCTAAAACTTCTGGCATTGTGGGCAGCTATTTTTGAAAAAAATTGACTTTTATTGAAAATAATTTAATTACTACACAAATGGTAAAGGTACTAGTGTATTTACAAAGAAAGAAACAGGTATTGAGTCATAGTAAATGACCAATTTGCCCAACTTGTTTTCTCCTCTCTATGGCAGCACTGAACATTTTCACACTTGAAGAGATTTGAATGGTTGTAATTTTTGTTTACTTGTCTACCATTTGTAGTGACCATGGATTTCTGAATAGCAGCTCCACAGTGTATGAGAATCAAAGATACCCAAATGCTTACTTCAATACTAAGGGGAAGAATACAAAAACCATGTTCGGTACATTCCATACGGAGTCTAGGCTAGGGTTGAACTTCAAAATATGCCAACCCTTTCTTCAACCGACAATCAAGAGTCCAGACAAATGCAAAACATGATGTTCAACCTAAAAGATCTCATTTTCATTATATAAAATCTCTATAATGTAAGTTAGCTTGGCTCGAGAACCCTAAAAGAAAGCAAATGGGTTCAAATTTCAAATTGAGATTCTTTACACTTTAAATGATCTCTCTCCTTGTGAATAGTATTTAAAACCCTAACACTTTCAGTTCAAACTTTTGAAACCGCTCACCTGTTTCTGAGATGGCCCATAACCCACAAAGTCAAGAACTAAATTATTGTACCCAAGGAACCTCACTATGCACGTCACACTATAGTCGAACATTTGAAAACATCGACAACAAGTCGTAATGTGGCACTGCCTTACTTTTGTTTGAAAGTATGAGGAACCTGCCACATGAATTCTTCCCATCAAGCAAGCTAGGATTTGTTGAGCCCTTCTGTACTGGTTTCAAAAGTCATCTGATCATGTGCCAATGGATAATATTGTTGTCTTTCTAGTAGCAAGTGAAGATAAATGGTATTGGGGACCGACTGCGGCGACCAGAGATGCTAGTTTGTTTTGGACTTTGATCAGATGGGCAACTTCTTGTGCAGTTTGTAAACTTGCACGCTATTACTAGCAATGTGCTTCACCTTTGGGTTGCACAAAGGCCCCAACTTTAAAAGACAAAACCAAAAAAAAATTTCATTTTATTGCTATTGGGAAATGGGTACCCATTCAACAATGCTTCTTTCTGTCATGTTGTTTTGGCTCCATGTGAGAAGCACAGAACAAATATATTCAATGGTTTTGAACAAAGTCCAATTTTCCTCTACTCAATTCTGTTGTGCCCCCTCCCCTCCCTTCTCCCCCATCCCCCACTCCCCCAAGTAGATCATTGTGTTTCTTGAGGGGTTGACAAACAGCTACTGTTCATGGTCCAGAACTTTTTTTGTAGCACGACGGCTACATGATGATAGTATTTTGACCATGTTTTGTTGGACCCTAACCTCTTCCCAACATCCCTTGCTTAGTGGAGATGTATACCTTTGATTGGAACAAAGGGAAGAAGTGGTGGCTACTTCTAGGCCAGAAGATACAATCAGTTGCACTACTTCTTCGACTTTGTCGGCTGCAAACTTTCTTTTCCAAGTTTGACCCACCACTTGCCACCAGCAACGTTTGTTCCTGCCAGTCTATGAATCGCCGTACACTGACAACAAAACAATTTATAGACGGAGCCTGGGCAACATTCAAAGTGACTTCTTATGGAACACTGGACTTCCAAGGAGAATACAGACACACACAAAAGCTGGGTAGTGACTGGGACTGTTAGTAATCTCACAACTTGTGGATTGGGGGGGCATGTGTGAGTTGTGACTGGGGAGTCCCCACCTGGTCTGTTGAGACCAATACACAAAGAATCCATGAATTCTCCCTTCTCCCCTTCCTGGAACTTTTTCCAGGCTGATTTTTACATAGTTCATCAACCACGCATGAACCCTTTGAAGTTCATCATTCAAGTTTACATCATTTTTATAACCGACAGGACTTTAATATGTGCAAATTCACTTATCATGCTACTTAGCTAAGGAAGACCATCATTATTCCCCCTCTTGACCATGAACGACTAGTGCAACTACCTATTCATTTGTTCAAACATTCAAACCTCGGAACTCTCATTATTGATTGATGTACCCACGTTTCCCCACCCTTCTCCAGTCCTCCTCCCCCTTTCTCCCACTTTGGATCAGAGACAGATCTGACATGGGGGGACCTGCACAGGTATGGTACCCAAGCCCGCTTCCCTTCCCCCCTTAAATGGGTCTTGGGTACCGTGTTTCTTTCCCACACATGGGTTGTGGGAAACCCTAACTTTTTTAAATGAAAACAATTTGTGACAACTTCATGTTACACTCAAAAAATTGGACCCAAAAACTAATCACTTTGGTTACTGGGTAGATACTTTTGGTATTCACCTGTACTAGTCCATTCAAATTCCTTAGATAGTCAATTGCCACTCTAGGGGTTTGGAATGCATAAAACAGGCCAGTGTTGTAAATGTGGCAAGGACAAGTTTGTTTGGTTAGCTTGGACTCTGAAGCAGGTTCAACGAGCATTCTTTTCATTCACCTTTCCCCACACAAGAGCAGGCTTAGAAGTTGTACCCATGGCCTGTATTCCTTACCATGCCAATCCATGGCATTTATATCATGGCATGGGAATCCATTCATGTGTGCATGCGGATTGCATTTATGTCATTTCATGATATCATGCATCTGTGTTCACTTTGGGAATGCCATATTGACCCATATTGACCCTAGGACCAATGGTTAGCTCATGCCAATTCAAAATATTCCACCCCTTACCATATATCCTATAAAATAAAGACAGAAACTTAAAAGTTATTATTCTATAGACTAGACCTTTGTTTCATACATCGTTGAATTATAGCATGTTTATAGGTGACACATAACTCTTGACATTCAAACATACTTTGAATTTTTACCAAGGAATCTAGTTTTTTAATGAGCATAGTGTTTTTTCTAGTTTGGTTACTAATTTCTTATCATGCACAAATTCTAGAATGTCAACAAGTTTATATTTATGCAATTAACATTGTCTTTTGTAAAATCTATCTATTAGGAAGGCTGTTTGTTTATTTTCTTTGTCAACTAGATCTCCATAAGTTCTTCAACCAAATTTGACTATTAACAAAATATGACAGGAAAAATCTGAACACTGATTTATATTTTTTGCTAGATACTTGTACCATGTATAGAAAGCTGGTGATTTTTTTTCAATTCTTGGCTTTTTTTTCCAAAACATCATTGATTCTACAACAAAATAATCCTAAATTTTTCACAAGAAAAGTGGTTGGTTCTACAGATTGGATCTAATATGTAATATTTTAGAAATTAATCATGTATATTACTTGTTGTATATTATATTAACATGTCATATTGTGCGATACAATGTGTGTGTTAAAAACAACCCCACCCATATTGCATATCTGGGCCTACATCAACATTTTTAATGCCATTACTACATATTTACATATCTCACTCATAATCTTGAAAGCAAGGCTCTAAAAAATAGCAAATCACTAATAGCAAAGCAAGTGGCTTAAGTAATCCAATCAACAAAGATGGGAGACTGTATTGTGAAGTCCAATCAAACAATCTAACCAATCTACAAAAAGATTTAGACTTCACCATGGTTTTTTTAAACCACTACATCATGTGCAAATAAGTTGTACCAAAATCTTTTTTTTGAACCAAAATAACAACGTTTTACTATTCTACATTCAAAACATGCTTTTACAATGTGTGGGTGATGATACAATACTATTGCACAAATTTCATACATTATATTACACGTTGTACATTATAATATAGCTTCTATGACATATAATCACACATTAAGGATTACATTACAAAATGCTATACACATTTAGAAGAATGCACAGACATTTAAACATGCATTAGCACAACATTTTGCAATACTCTAATAATTTGCACATGTGACATTGAGTTTTTAAGAAAAATATAAAAGTTATAGATCAATGTTACACACATGAAAACTTATTCAAGAATCATGCCTAGATATAAATTGTGCAACCACAACATACACATCAAAATTTAGTAAGTCCGACACAATTCTCCTCACACTTAGTGAGGATAGTCCACTATCCTGCTTGAGGCTTGTAGCCAGAGTTAATAAAACACCGATCAGGAAAAAGAAAAAAGGCGTGCTACTTGGCATTGCTAAGGCTATACAAATATGTTTTTAATTGCATGTATATTGTGAAGTATGGTCTTTCAACCTTGAAACATGTTGAGTTATAAACCTTATTATGTAGAACTATCAAGTTTGAAATTACAACATAGTTTTGCAATGATCAGATTAAAAAAATTGTTCATTCATACTTCTTACATTATATAGGCACAATATAAATATCAAGGTACAACATACTAACAAACAACATGCTAGGAGAAATACCTTGACAACATAAAAGTATAATACCATGTGTACTAACTTCTTATTTAGAGAAGCTACATATACCTTTTGTGCAACATCTATATGTTAAAAAGGATATGAATACTAAGAAGACATGCCTTGTAGAAGCAAAACAAACAAGCAAAAGTGAATAGATATGAAATGTTGGTGCCATCAACTAGATGCAATTGGCATACTATTGAACCCATCGGAAGAAAATGTGCTTTCCTTAAATGTGTGATGATTTCTTGCCTCACCTTGTGTTTTACCTTGCCTTGTAGGGCATTGCCTTTACCTTGCCTTGTAAGGTCTTGCAACTTATATCATGGTGGAAATGATGAAATGACCACAGATAAAGGCTGCCAACACCAACCTAATTAAGAACATAATACAGGTGCAACTTTACAAATTTGTGTTGGTACATCTTATGATGCAAAATCTTCAAGGTTGATCATAACAGTGTGGCTGCATAGTTTTGTTTTCAAGTGGAAAGGATAATGTGACCATTCAACATCTTGTCTTTATACCCATGGTTACAAATATGCAAATATTTTCTTTCCAAACATGGTCACAAGTTGCACCACCTAATAAAGAATCATGACTACTTGTCAAACCTTTCAATTGTTGAATCTTGGGAAACATGTAATTGGAGCTTGGGAGCATACTTGTAAGGAGTTAGAGATGAAAATACAATTACCAAATTTCAAATGTCATGTGGGTTTTTATCCAGTTCAAAATGTACAATTTTTTTGCCACTAGAGTAGCTGAATATCCTAACTGGTATGAACTTTGAACCTCATTTTTCTCACATAATTTGGTTTTCCTGTGTTTGGAATTTTTGCTTAGAAAGAAGGACCCTATGACATGTGGGGTTTAGGTTGAGTGCTATGGAGACAGGTCTAGCTAGTTACTAAATCCAGTGTTGGGGAAGAAAAAACAAAAGCAAGGAAGGATAGAGGCAAAACATGGCTCGATGTTTGAGCACCTGCAGCTAATGGCAGCGAAGAAACAGGCGGCACTTCGTGGGGAAGCTGCTACACATGCAAATATGACAAACGACATATCATTCATTCTCTTCCCCCTCATGCGGTTTTGGGCGATCCAAATGTCGGCTTATTTATAGCGGGGCGAGAATTAATCGTTGGCCAAAACATAGTTGCAGCCGAATTAGATGAGCTGGGAAATCAGATGCATGCTTTCCTGTCGAGTTGAGAATCCACATGCAGCCTCCACCAGAGCTTTAGCCACAATTCTGGCTGCAAAGAAAAGAGGGTGGTGATGATGATGAGCGTGTTGCCAGTTCTTCCTGGATTTTGGCCGGTTCCGGTTCTCAGGCCGGTTCCCAAGTACCTGTCCAAAATTTTGGAAAAAAAGGTTCAGGGATTGGAATTAGAACCAGAACCAACCTCAAAACTAGAGCTGGAAACCGGCTTCTGGCTAGAACTGAACATGGGACTGGGTTCTTGGTTCCATTTACTTGTGGAACCAGAATCAAGATTTTTGAAAAAAGGATTAGAACCGGGAGTTAACCGGAGGTTAACTGCTGGTTTTGGCTCTTAAAAGGCTCTAGTTCTAGAACTGGTTCCAAAAATCAGGCCTGTTTCCAATTTGGGTTTTACTAATTGGAACGGAAATTGACTGATGGCTCTAACCTGCCAAACCAGGTATCCGCCCAACAATGGTTGTTACTGATTTTGGGTGGTTTTGGATGTTTTTAATGATAAGGATATTTAACAATAAGAATATAAATATTCATACATTTCCTCAAAACGAACTTTTTTTACAATGGAATCAGAATTTCTTGCTCAAGTTAAGATTATATAATGATAGTCTTGAAATTACAAATGTAGACATTGTTCTTAATCATCAAGTTACTACCATTACATGATTGCTTTCAAAAAAAAGCAAGTAACTTGCATTTGGAACCAATAATTTGGATTCTCACCACGTGATTGTTTGGCACTTTGAAATTATATTCACAAAAACTCACACAAGGCATAATTTCTATGAGAGTGGGTGGTGCCCCAATCTTATTGATTAGAAAAACTTATGCTTTTTATTGCATGTGTGGATCATTATTGCCTAAACAAGCTGAAGATGAAATACAAATGCATTGTGCCCGTGCTTTATAAACTTCTTGATTAATTAGATCACACAAAGGTATACACTCTACACCAAAGTGAAATTTTGTGTTATGTACAACCTAATGGATAGCATTCTAAATTGATGGACGGAAGACCTCGTCCTGAATGTGAGATGATTGTTTAAATACATTTTGATGCACTTTATGACTCCAAGTTTTGTACTTTTGTGCACAACATAATGGGTAAAATTATTTGGATCAGTTTTTGTTTACCTCTTTATTTAAATCACATATGATTCTAAAAATTAAAATTAAAATATGATTCAAAACTAGATAATTGGATTTTTTAGAAAAGAAAATTGTGTAGTTTTCAATACATACAGACAATGGAAAACATGTATGGACTTCTATAAGGTCTCATCAAACCATGGCAAATACCTAGCAAGTTATCCTTGGTTCATGGAGTTTTTAAAAAGATTATTAGTGGTCAAATTGTGAAAATACATGAAGGCTTCTTCATTTTTGTAATGTTTTGCACAAGAAAAAATTATTGGCCTTGTCAAAATATTCCTATAGTATGGCCAATGTTTGCATCATTTCAATTTCCAATTTCCAAGGACTTCATAACAATTTCCAATCTTCCAATCCATTTGACAATTGATTCCATGTTGGTGATGGTGGTTTCAATATAAATATGACTTATTTTGCAAAAGGTGAAAATATCAAGTAAATCAGATATGTATCTGAAGACTTTATTTGCAAAATTTATTATCCTAAAAACAATTGGGTATTGTCATGTCTATGTAACAAAATTTGTTTACAATGATATAGTGCATATCACTTCTAGAAAATATCATATTTCTCACACCAAAGGCCACGGCTCATGACACATGTGTGAAGCAAACTTTGTGGTTTCATCCATTATAATGTACAATACATTGTGGTGCTTATTGTGGCATATATTACATTAAAACTAAAACTTGACATTAAATTAGCACACATATTACACAAATTGAGAAATTACGTCATGAGCCATGACCTTTTGTGTGAAAAAATCCACAGTTTCTTGTAGTGATATACATGAACATAACAAACAATTGCCACCTTCATTTCCAATTCATGATTTACACATTAAATTTGATGTCCATAGATCATGAACCTTGTAAACATGTAAACAACATGGTTGATAACCATTTGGAGTTAAATTAATTTTAGATATTTAAAAATATTTAAAATGGCATTTAAGGAAAATGCTTACTAACACCCCAAAAAAATACACTTGGATGATTCATCACCATCAAATAAACATATAAATTTACACTTTGACTCAAATTCATAAACAAAAATATTTATTTTGAATTTTTAAAATAAAACCATCTCCATTGATTTGCAAATTTCATGTAATAAAAATATTTCCTTTGAAATATGAATAGTTGTGAAATGTATTTAAAAAGTAGGTTGATATTTTGTTCCAAATATGTATTAAACTTATGTTCTAGCAAAGAAAACATAGAATATATTTTCAATGGTGCCCTCAAAAATATAATGATCTTTATGTCCTAACCTAATCTTAGATATTTCACGGAATATGTTGTGATGAAGGTTCCTTGAATATGAATATACCAATGACTAAATGAAAATATTTTTTGTTATTTTAAATATATATTGATTTCTATTTTTTTGGAAATATACTTTTATAAGTGCAACAAAGAAGCCAAAGGAAATTTTTATATCATACTTCCACCCATTGTGATGTTCTTTTAATATTTTTTTCATATGCATGATATAGAGTAACACTTGTCATCCTTAATGTTTTGGTCTATTTTACCATGCTTACACCCTTGGGTTTGATGTTTATGAACAAAGTTGTGACTTAACATGACATTTTGAAAATGTTTGAAAAGTATTTACAAATTCATTAGTAATTATTGCAAACAATTTAAACACTTTTCATAAATATTTTTTAAAAGAGGAATATAATGTCAAAACAAAATCATTTGATTTAATAGTTCATAAATATTGTTCATGTGAAGCCTACAATGTTTAAATGGTAGGTTGTGTGCCATTGGCACAAGAACTATGAAAATGAATGACAAACCTAAGTTTACTTCCAAACATGGAACATAAAAAATAAGACAAATTCACAAGAAGTTAAAGACAAGTGTAAAACCAAAGTGCAAACAAATCTTTATTGTGATCAAATATGAAAATGTAAATATAAAAAAAACATAACAACGTTATGAAACAAGATGATACCTTAAACTAATGTTGAACAAACTAAAAGTAATGGAGGTCCTACTTTTATTTATAGGCCTTTGGGGACTTGACTTTAAAAAAAACTTCCATGGTGATTTTCATGTGCCCACTGATTAGGGAAACTTTTTAAGAAACTTCCTAACTACAAATGAACTATGAATTAATTAAAAATTAATTAAGAATAGATTAAAAGTTAATTGTGAATCAACTAAAAGTTAATTAAAAGTGAACTAAAAGAACTAGGAATGAACTAAAAATGAATTATGAATTGACTAAGAGTGAACTATGAATCATGGATGAACATCCATATTGATAAACTCCATTCATTGTGTGAAAATGATGTACATGATGTCATCAAATTAAGTTTACTCATCATCATCTGTTTATGGATACTAATAAACATTTTTAAAATTATTTGACAAGGTTTATACATGATGGGCTTATGGAAGAATAATATAATGAATTTTTTATAAACCTTGTTTCCAATACTTATATCATATTATCCATTCACAATTTAAAACAAATACAACCTAATTTTTACCATTGTTTAACATATCATGATGTCAGAAACTTCATGTCACTACAAAGAATTTGCATGTTATCAATTGGTTTTTTCAATCATAAATGACTATTTTTTAGTCATAAAGGCCACAACCAATTGCAAATTTGTCCAATTGACACTAGACAAATCGTGGCACCTAGTCGAAACAATAGACACATTGAGGTGTGGCTAACACAAATTTCATCCACCTAACATCTAACCAATGTGGCATAGCCATTTACAACTAGTTTTTATAACTAAAATTTGCAATTGCATATGCCTATGTAACATGATCATATGTGATTAGTGTTATAACTAAAATGTGGGCATGCCTAAGTTTTTTTCTATCACTAAAATGTTGGCATGTGACAAGCTCCAAATTGAACAAATAACAACACATGGCCTACCTAGGCTAAGAAGCCTTGGTGGCTTAAGTTACACACCTCAACTTAAAGTAAACACTTAAACTTTTTTGTTTAGATCAAGGTATATTTGTTGTAGTAATAAGGATTTGATAAAATGTTTATCATTGCACCAACTTTTTTCATGTAATATGAAATGAAACCACATATTAAGCACTTTAAGTAACTTATTTAAATCACTTATTCAATCTACCCTAAGCTATGTAGGCTACATAGGGGCTTATCTTAGAGCTACCTAGACTAATTAGGGTAACTAAAGACCTATTTAGGGATTAATAAGACTAACTAAAATAATTATGGGGATACCTAGGGGTTGCCTAAACTACCTAAACTAAATAGGATACCTAGGGGTTTCCTAAAGGCTACTTAAATTAAATAGGATACCTAGGGATTGCTTGGGGTACCTAATGCATTTAAGGATTTGATGGGTTACCTAAAAGTTTCCCTAGTCTACCTAGGGGCTATCTAGGTGACATGAAGGCACCTAACTACTTAGGGGTTATTGAAGGATTGCCTAGGCTACTTAGGGTACTTCTAAAAGCTACTTATTTAAGTTATTTAAATTATATTGAATACCTAAGGGTTTACATAAGCATTGTTAAACTACTTAAAGGTTATTTATTTGTCATGAATGCCAATATTAAATATGGTCACATGATGAATGGAGTTCATTCACATTGATTTCCATTTATGACTTCGTAGTTCACTCATAATCCACTTGTAACTAACTTGTAGTCCACTTATAATTAACTCATAATTCATTTTTAAATAACTTTTAGTTAATTCTTAGTTCATTTTTAGATATTTTTAACTAACTCTCAATTCACTTTTAGATTACTTCTAGTTAATTCATAGTTCACACCCAAGTTTTTCTAATTCACTTTTAGTTAACTCTTACTTGATTCACACTTAACTTTAAGTTCATTTTAATTGAATCCTAATTAATTCATAATTCATTTATAGTTAAGGAATCTCTTAATAAGCTTCCTTAGTTGGTGGGCACATGGAAACCTCCATGGAAATTTCCTTGAATTAGGTCTCCAAAGGGGTGTAAATAAAAGTATGATGTCGCAACCCTAACCTTGGCTCGCGACCAAGGCAAGGGGGTTGCAAGGTTGCGGGCCTATAAGTAGACCCGAGAGTCATATCACATGCTCTCGGGAGTGCAAAGAGTGTGAGGGAGTGAACCCTCACACTCCCAAGTGAACTCCCACGTTGGGAGTTGGTGAGAGTTGGAGTCCCAAAAGGACTCCCGAAACTTCAGAGAGCGTTTTGAGGGGTCAAAACTC
>Ga0116231_10004752_pt1 | contig 27291 bp, 25 predicted proteins | sample S1TSphgellanicum_2_FD_89695 | JGI IMG/M metagenome (GOLD analysis project Ga0116231, IMG submission 89695) | Host-associated microbial communities from peat moss isolated from Minnesota, USA - S1T2_Fd - Sphagnum magellanicum MG | ecosystem: Host-associated > Plants > Peat moss > Unclassified... | reverse complement strand
CATATTGGTGGTACTAACATATCTTCAATCTACCTATGTCTTTGATTACTTGCAACACTTATCTACCACATAGTTTCTAATATCTATCACACCACTATCTATGTTTCATCTACATCATAATCTCCAACACCCTTACCTTCTAAGCATGCATTTAAGTTATAAGTATAATGAATTGAACCTAAAACCTTTACAATGATAAAGCAAATGCTTACCAATGGACTACACCATCAAAGGTGTTCAACTTTTATCAAGTTTTTAATTCCACATGTTTATTTCATATCATTAAACATAATGATTAAACCTAGGTGACAACTAGTGGCTAAACTCAATGATTTAAAATAATGGCTAAGCCTAATGATTAAACTCAACAACTTAAACTAGTGGCTAAACTTAATGATTAAATCTAAAGATTTAAATTAATTAGGGTATTTTGTAAACATAATGGATTGAATTAATTTGGTCCAGGTTATTGGAAGGGTATTTCTTATGCCCAAAAATACTCAATGCGCATGTAATACCTTTATTAGGGTATATTATAAAACATTTGGGTTCCGTAACATATTTAAAGAGTCCTATAAGGGAATTGCATGGCCCTAACAAATCTTAGAAGGAATGTAATACCTTCATAAGGATATTTTTAAACAATATGGATTACTTTATTTTAATCCAGACTACTCAAGGGGTATTGTTTTTGCCCATAATTACTCAATGGGTGTGCAATACCTTTTTTAAGGTATATAAAAAATCTTTTAAGCTCCATCACATATCTATCTTGGAAGGGTATTGCTTAAACCTACAAGGAAAACAATACCTTATTTGGGGTAACCTATAAACAACATGGGCTCAATTATTTTGGTTCAGGCTATCGAAGGGGTATTACTCATGCCCATAAGTATTCAATTCACATGCATTACCCCTCTTTGGGTATCCCATAAAACATTTTGGCTCCATAACATATCTTTTGGAATTTGGAAGGGTATTGCAAAACCTTAACAAAACTTGGAAGGAAATCAATACCCACATCATTTTTTTATAACATCGTAAACCATGAAATAAAAGAATTATTTTTAACATACTTATTCCATGCTCACCATATCATACCAAACATATTGATTCAAGTAAATGACGGTATTGCAAAGGTCTTCCTATTGATGGTAAAATGTCACTTGAACGAAGTTATGTAGTTTAAATGCAATACTTGCATCATCTTAAAATATTTACATTCACCATGAACTTGGAGGGGTATAATGTAGCCCTACCATAACTTAAAAGGAATACAATACTTGCACCATATTGTGACAATATCTTAAACCATGATACAAATGAAAGTCTTTATTAAGTTGGTCACATTGATCGTAAAAGGTAATGAAACTATCACTAAAATGAAGGTATCATAGTTACATTTTAAAACTTTGTTGAAGTCAACCTTATACCATCAATGTGGCAAATATTGCAATATTTTCATTTACATGTACCAACAATTTTGCATTGGTTCATTAAACGATAAATGATACAATATAAAAAATTCCAGTTATATTTTGGAGGCACTGAAACTTAATAATGTAAGAAATCCTAACTTTGGAAGGAGGAGAAAATGGGGGAACATTTGGTGTTTACTCTTATTAAAATGATTTTTTTTATGTTCATTTTTTTTATGAATTTAATTTTGAAAAGGCAATCCCTAGAAGTTTACCAAGCTAAAGATTGAAGCAACAATTTGACTATATTCAATTAGGGCAGGATGGTGACATCACTGAATTAAGGGTATTTATGAAGTAAAAACCACATGGAACTTGGATGAATGAAAATGGAACTTGGGCACATTCGCCCAATGTCCAAAATGACCTTAGTACTTATCTTTGATCATCATAGACAAGTTTAGCCACATGAAGTGACATACAAATCAACTGCATGAAGGACATGATTCCTATTAGCCATTTGACCAACTATCTGATGCCCATGTCTTCTCCTACAAAATCTACTGTATTTTTTTATCAAAGTGTCGATTTGATGATATGGGTGGTGAACATTTTTAAATAGTTCCATTGATAGTAGAATCATTGCTATGTTGAACGAAAATTGGAGGATTCAACATCATCATGCCTGATGTAGTAATAATTAAATCACAATAACTATAGTGCTATCTAGTTTTTTGGTGGATTCAATTTGCACAAGGAATTGCACGGTTGAGTCATGTTCAACTTCTCAAAGTGTTGAGGACATTGCATAACAACTTGGCCTTCACAAATTTTCGAATCCTCACAAACTTTGGCATGGCTTCCAACAGCTTATGAACATTTTCATACCCAACTATTTGAAGGTTTCTAGGAAGCTTCCAAAACCAAACCCTCCTCTGTGAACAAACAACATCTCGAGCACTAACTCCTTGTAGTCGACTATCATCTTTGGAACACTATGGAAGTTAATTATATTGTTGTTGTTTCTTTCTATTGTTGCAATGATATTGGTGTGGTGGGAGATGGAAAATGTACTTCTTCCACCCTATGATTTACTAGAGTGTTCCCATGCTCTTTTAGAACACATTTTAATTTTTCATCACAAAGAGAATTTGGGCTTGTTTAGTGTGCAAGCGCATATCCAAATGCTTGTATATGGGTGCTTGGAAGGTTATTTGAAGTTGTCTATACTGTTATTGCCAAATCATGCATTTGTTTACAACATTGTTGGTGCACTTCATCATCATATGGTTAAAAAAACTCCACCTCAAATATCTTGTTAGTTTGATGGGTAAAGAATCTCTAGTAGACATGAAAGTAAGCAATTTCCTTTAGCCTATTTGCTTGCTAGTTAAAAAAAACATGATTGTTGTGTGTTTGTTGTGCAACTAATGTGGGACATTACCTAATGTGGAGGAGCCAAAGGTTACATTTAGTACAAATTATAAAATTTCATTACTAGTACTTTGTTACAAAATTCCAAAGCTTCAAATTATATATAACAACTTACATAATTTATATATTGGTTTCATGGTGCATTATTTTCACATTTCATTTTGAAATTTTGCAATTGTACTTGAAGAATTTTACTCACAACTCACAACCACCTTTGATGTAAGGGATGCATGAAAATTGAAACAAAATTGTGACCAAAAAATTATTTTGGGTTTAACTTTATGTAAGTTGATAGTATCTTAGTTTATAATCATCATAAATGCAATGATTTAAATAGTGGATCCTAGGTAAAATCATGTTGCATCCATTACAAAATGATTACTTACCATAGCCCAACTAATGAATTCAATTTTTATTTTAAGAGCATTTGGAGCACATCAAGGTTTTAAAAGCCTAATTTGAAGAATGCAACTCTAAAGAATACGCCACCTTTGCCCCACCTTCCTCTTCGATCAAATGTTTAATTAACTTTTCTATCAAGTTAAAATAATTATGCAAATATTATAACTATATAAATGCAGAAATATATAATTTCACACCTTAATAAACTAAGTATATCGTTATTTAGTACATTGTAAATTAAAATTTACATAGAATTAATTTACAAGGACTAAACGTACATAATATTAGTAACTTATTTTTCAAACTTCAATTACAATCTTTCAATTTACATAGAAATAATATTCAATTACATGCATTAATAAAATATACAATGTCAATAACTTATCGTTTGGAATTTTAAAATTCTCAATAAAAATAAATTTCAGAAAAAAAATTGCACTTTACATAGCCATGGATTTATATATATATATATATATATATATATATATAAATTAATTTTTAATAAATATGAAGACATTTATATGTATTAAAATGAATCAGCAATATAATTCCATAATATCATTAATTATATATAATGTACTATTTGATATTTTATGAATACAATTACATTTAGACCAATATTTAAGCCAATATTATACATCATAAAAAATAGAATTTTCATAAGGACTTATGTTATATCTTTATAAAATATTACTGACCTACTATATAATTATTTTAGGTTAGAATTTAGGGTTTAATTTCAAAACAATTTAAAATAAAATTTCAATTATACATAGGATTAATATATGGGAAAGACTATTTTTATTATTATGCGAACCATTAAAAAATTTATAAAATCATGTGCTTTAATTAATTTCTTAAAACACGCATTAAAATCTTATTAAATATTATTAAATTAGTGACTTTGTGTTTTTTTCTTTGAGATGAGTTTATAACTTTAAGAGGGAAAAACATAAATATGTACATCGTTCAAAAATGATTAACATGAATTTTTAATTTTTTGATTTTGACAAATTTTAAATTCTAACATTAATTAGTAAATTTTACATTAAACCCTAAACCCTTGTACCATCAATGTGACCAATTTTTTATTACATTCATTTTTATATATGTTGAATCATATTGCAAGGTGAATAAATAAATTTGAAAACATGAATTTCATGATATATTGGCAGGGAATTGAGTATTTAAAATATATTTTTATGTTTGATGGTGAATGCAAATATCCCATGATGATGCATGTATTACATTTAAACTCCATAATTTTGTTGAAAGGACTTTCTATAATCAATGTGAAGAACTTTGCAATACCTTCATTTATTTGAAAAAATATGTAAGGCATATTATATTGAACATGGAATAAATATTTTAAAAAATATCCTTTTGTTTGATGGTTTAAGATATTATAGTAATATGATGCAAGTACTAATTTCCTTTTAAGTTTTGGTATGTTTATGTATTACCCCACCAAGTTTGAAAAAATGTGTTATGGAGCCCAATGTATTTTTGGGATACTTAAAAAAGGAATATTGCATGTTCATTGAGTATTCCTTGTCATTAACAAATACTACTCTAACAATTTAAACTAAAATATTTTAGCCCATGGTTTTACTGAATACTTTAAACATGCTATTGTTTTGTTTATAGGTTTTGGCATGCTATGCATTACCCCTTCACATTTCAAGTTATGGAACCCAATGTATTTATGGGATAACCTAGGGGTATTGAAGGTGTATTGTGTAGTTTTGATGGTGAACAATACCCCTCCAATAATTTAAATCCATGGCGTTTAATTATTGGACACCTTAATGAAGGTATTAGTTTCCTTGTAGGTTTTGGTAAGGTTATGTAATACCTTTCCACATGTTAAAAGATATGTTATGGAACCCAATGTAATTCTGGGATACCTAGAGAGGGGTATTGTATGGTCATTGAGTCTTTTTGGGCATGAACAATACCCTTTTAATAGCCTAGACAAAAATAATTCAGCCCATGGTGTTACAGTGTAGCACATTGAGGGTATTACATCCTTTCTAGGTTTTGGTAGGGTTATGCAATACCCCATCACGTGTCAAAAGATATGTTATGGAGCCCAATGTATTTTTGGATACCTCAAGCAGGGTATTGTAGGTGTATTGAGTAGTTTTGGGCATGAACATTACCCCTTTGATAGCCTAGATCAAAATAATTCAACCCATGGTGTTTATAGTGTAACATAATGAGGGCATTGAAATCCTTTTAGGTTTTGGTAGGGCTATGCATTACCTCTTCACGTGTTAAAAGATATGTTATGGAGCCTAATGTATTTTTGGGATACCTTGAGAGGGTTATCCTCTATTTTTGGGATACCATGAGGGTATTGCATTCCTTTTAGGTTTTGGTAGGGCTATGTAATACCTTTTGAATTGTCAAAATATATGATATGGAGCCCAAACTATTTAGGAGTACATAGAATGGGGTATTGCACATTCATTGAATATTTTACTTTATGAACCTGAATATAACATGCATTAGATGTGCCTAAATTGAACTAGAGCTTCGTGTCACTTTGATTATCCACTCGGTTTCCAATACCCCCATGGAAAACACTTTGTAAGTAGAACTTGCAATGCCCATATATAAGGGTGTTAAATACTTTGATTGTCCCCTTATTTATTTTGTTTGAATGAACGGAAACAAGCTCCATGCAATACCTTCATTTTATTCTTTCCTCAGAATTGTCGACCATTGGGGGGTCTATTGTAGTGGCAACCATGTAGGTAGGTGTAGTCATGTAGGTGGGGTTTGGTAGGCACCTACTTAAAATGTTGGTAAGTAGGTTAGGGGTAAGGTGGGTAGGTGGGTGGGGATGACAATAGTAGAATTTAAATTTATAGGTGAGTAGGTAGATGGGGAAGAGTCTACTTTTAATTCAAATATATAGTTGAGTAGGTCGGTGGGGGACAGTGGGGGTAGTAGGTGGGTGGGTGAGAAAAGTTTCAAAAAATATAAAATAATAAATAAATAAATAAATAAATAATAAATTAATTAAAAGGAGCCATTTGATTGGCCCATCACCAATATTCTTAACCTACCTACGAACAACCCACAAGCAGGTTGTTAGTAGGTAGGTAATAATCTACTTACCTAGTAGTCACCTATTTTCCTACCTATCTCTACCTATATATGAGACTTATTTTCTACAAAATTGATTACCAAGGTGAAACCAAATATTAACTCTGTTGAGGTTCATCCACAACTAGGTAATAACAGGCATCTAGTGGATGGTGTGCTGGTGGGTGCTGGTTCACTGTGGTCCATAATCTCCCCTCAAAATCATCCAATGTTTTCATGTTTGGTTGGAGAACTTGGGTTTTAAAAATAGAGAAATTTACTCGACGTTGTAGGGTCTCACCTACCAACGCGGATGAATAGAGCGGCTGATCCGAATGAAGATCATCCAATATGGATTCGTTTAGTAACGGCCAAACAAATTGATGCGACCCATCTCAACCGTCCAACGTGCATCACTCGCAGATTTCAGCCGCCCGATCATTTTGTCCCGCAAATCACTAGTAAACTTAAGTTACCCACGGTAAGAATCAGGCAGAGGTTCTCCCGGTTCTGTTACTGCCGCCGCGGTCGCGCACCGCCGCGGCAGCCCAGGGAAGGACGTGTTCTGTTACTGCCGCTGCAGTCACGCACCGCCGTGCCTCGCGACTGCGCAAAAAGCGCGCACTGAGGAAGAGAGGGAGAGAGAGAGAGAGAGGAGAAAGGAGGAGAATAGAGAGAAAGAGCTCGAGCGCGCTAGGGTCGCAGAGAACGTGCAATTCCGAGTCGAATTTCGTGCGCACAGAGATGAAGCTCACCGGCATAATATCCTTAACAGCGCTGCTTGCGACTTCCCTAGTAATCTCTGCTCAGGTATGGTGATTTTTGTCACTCCATGGACTTCAAAGAACCCCGATACTGTCAATATTGAAGGGGAAAAGAGGCAGGCAGGAGAAAGTTGTTGATGGAATAGTGATGATGATGATGATGATGATGATGATATCCGGGAAGATTTTTGGTTCTATTGAACTATGCGTGTGTGTGTTTGTTTTCCGTTTTGGTTTCTTGTTGTCTGTCTCTGGGAATTTTGTTTCTGTGAGGCGCATGGTTGTAGGGTCATAGTTAAGAGTCTACGACAGTATAATTTTTTCGTATGTGTAGTCAAGGTGGAGTTACGGAGGAGAGGCCGTTGATCGTTCATCTGTTGGAGAGAGTGTGGAACATTGTCATCATGCTAATTGTGACTGGAAAAGCATGGCGTTGTTGATGTGGGAAGGATGTTTGTTGGTGCACCTGACCCGAAGAAAATCAGAAGCTCAGGAATGCGTGAAGTGTTGAAAAGAGGCCTTAGTTGCTGAGCCAGAGGCTCTCTCTGGTTTGGTGATTAATGATCATTTTGCTATACACTTTCTGACAATTTTGACATGATTGTTCTTCTTGTCTTTGATTGCAGGCAGCAAGGCCTGAGCCCCAGCTTCTTGGTGATGAGAGACCTATACTCCAGGTTTGCATTCTTTTTTTTGCATTTCCAATTCAATTGTTGTTCTACCAGCATGGTAACATTGCATCAGCTAATGCTGCAATCTTCAGATTCAGTGATGCCTCCACTGGTGGAACAAGTGAATAAGTTTCTGCCATTTTATTCTTCTCAATCATATACTGGTAAATGCTAGAAGAGGAGTTGGACATAATGCTAGAAAAGACATGTATCTATTTTTCTATCTTCTTAGGGGGGGTCTTGTTTTATCTCTCATGATGCTATTTCTTGATCTTTCCCTGAGCTGCGTGTCATCGACTGATACTTGGATGTGAAGTGAATTGCAGCAATTGCTGGTTGACAAAATAAATGCCCACCCTGAAGCAACTTGGAAGGCTGGATTCAATGACCGCTTTGCTCACCACACAGTAAGTAGGAGTTGATTTTGGTAGTGTCAGTAGTTTTGAAATTCAAGAGTACAGTACAAGGATGGTTCTAACTATGTCATATTGGACCTCTTTGCACTGCAGGTGAAGCATCTAAAGAAGATGTGTGGCACAATCATGACACCGGTTAAGAAGTTGGAACCTTCCATCTCAACCATCAGGTTCAACCACAAGAATTTGAAGCTCCCTAAGGAATTTGATGCAAGGGAGGCATGGAGTCACTGTCCTACCATCGGTTCCATTTTAGGTGTCTCCACAATGTCGATGAGTTTTCTGTACACCTGTGGTTTTGTCAGCTGTTTTTGCCTTTTGTAGTTCCATATAATAATAGAGTTGCAATTACAGTTAACAGTTTTTGAGAACTAACCATGTGATGTACTCTCTGTGGGCTTCATGAAGAGTAGACTTAAGAGATGCTTTTGGACGGACAAGTTCTGGAGATCCAATGATGTGACAGTTTACTGAATGTGACTCTGCTTGTGGAACTGTGCACTGTGACTGTTGGGTGTAAACCATGTAAAGTATAGACCAGGTTGACATCTAAACTGCTCAATTGAGTTGTTTTTTTGTGCACACATCTTTTTTAGTTTGCAGGAATGATCAGATAGTCATAATGCTGAAATAGAGACAATGTTAAACTTCTTTGACAATAATCTCCATGGTTTAACAGGGTCATTGTGGATCATGCTGGGCATTTGGAGCTGTGGAGTCATTAACTGATCGCTTTTGCATCCACCTCAATGAAGTAGGTCACCAACCTTAGCTCCTTGTGCTTCCAATGGCAGGTCCACTTTTTTTAGCTTGTAATTGCAAGTGATCTTATCTGTCAACAGGAGCATATTTAACAAGTTGCTGGCAAAGTGATGGTTTGCAGACTGCAGTGTTGTCTGAGAATGATCTACTGGCCTGCTGTGGCTTCGAGTGTGGTGATGGTTGTGAAGGTGGCTATCCCATCAGAGCTTGGCAGTACTTCAAACGCACTGGTGTGGTGACAGACAAGGTTTTCTATTGCAAACTTGCCACCTTCCATTGTGGATCTATTCTTTTTGTTTATTCAGATCCTTGTAGCAATTTTGCTCATGCTCTTAGTGGATTTCACTTTTAGAGTCTTTGTCCTGCATTCTGAGGCATAGAAGTAGTAGTTCTGACAAGTCTTTTTTGGTTGGCAGTGCGATCCTTATTTTGATCAAGTGGGATGTGCACATCCAGGATGTGAACCCACTTATGAAACACCAACATGTGTGAAACAGTGTATTAATGATGAATTTTGGTTGGATTCAAAGCATCAGGGCATCAGTGCCTATAAAATCTCACAGAACCCAAAGGACCTCATGGCAGAGGTTTACCAAAATGGGCCTGTTGAAGTTGCCTTTGATGTGTATGAGGTATGCAATATGCAAACCACAACTGGGCCCTAAATTGACATAACTAGGGTATGATCTGCATTTGGTACATACATGTGTTTTATTCTGGGTTGTGACTTCTGGAAGTTGACGACTGGGTCTTGGGCTGTCTGCCAGGACTTTGCTCATTACAAGTCAGGTGTTTATCAACATCTCCATGGAGAGTACCTGGGAGGCCATGCCGTGAAGCTTATTGGTTGGGGAACAACTGATGAAGGTGTTGACTACTGGGTGGGTCTCTTTCCAAGTTTTTCCATCTAGTTGGAGTGGGCTGGAGTCATGGTAGTGATTTTGCTGCATGTTTTACCTTGATAGTTCAGTGTGCCTCTGCAAGTTTGCACTTTGGACTACTGTGTGGGGATTTCCTTACTCAACTCATATGTTTGTCTTGCAACTGTGCAGACTGTTGTAAATTCTTGGAATCGATCCTGGGGTGAGGTAATACTTTCACACCTTGGTCATGTCTGGAAGTTCAGAACTTATAATCTATGTACCAGGGAGATAGTTCTCTGATTGTAATTCATTAGTTTTCAGTGTCCTCCAATACACCAAATGGATTTGTGAGAATCTTGTCAAATCATGGGTTGTCTCCACAGGATGGCATCTTTCGAATTGTGCGAGGCAATGATGAATGTGGAATAGAGAGTTTTGCGGTAGCTGGGTTGCCTTTCAACAAGGCTCTATATGCATCCATATGAGGAGCACATTTTACAGGTGAATGTTGCATTCTACTGATCATCATTGTCAGGAACAATGGAGGTGTTTCAAATTGATGGACATCAGCTCCTGTTTGTGTTTCTTGCACCTTAATTGTGCATGGAAGGTGGCAATAGGTCTGCAGTGCATGATGCGTGTTATGCTGCTTCTGTAATTGTTACCAAGGTCATTGATTCTTCAATTGAAGATGTTTCCAGGTAGCTTGACTGCAGTGAATGTGGTGGTTTTGAATGCAAAGGGTTTTTGTCAGACCCCACAGTATGTAGCAGTATATTTTCCAAGCTAATGAAAGAAATTGTGTTGGGGAGTGTGTCTGATGTTTCACTTTCAGAGTTATGTATTTGGTTAGGATTGGTGGATTTGGGGTGTTAGGGCTTTAGTAGGTAGTGTGTATTAGGCATGCGGTCACTATGGAGTCATCTCATTGGCCACCTGGTTTATGCTGTTGTTGTAGGTTACATCATACATTGAGGTTTATTTGGATTGTTGTATTAACTCTGATTCCTGTCCAACTTTTCTTGTAAGTTATCTTTAGTAAGGTGGTCTTCTGGATCATACATGTGTTCCTTGTATCCCTGATTTTTCAACTTCATGTATCTAGACAAAGATTCTATTGGTAGTAGGAGCATGTACAATAGATCATTTTGTGTACTTAAATGTACTTCTGATGGCTTATAGAGGACCAAAGTTAACATTTCGTGGGTTAATTATAGCTTCCAAGAGGCCTCATGCAAGAAGGGGAAGGGACTGATGTTAGGTGTTGGTTCACCCTGGCCATAAAAGAACAATGCTCTTGAGTAGAACTGTGTAAGCAACAATTAATTATGCACTCAACAATAGAAGGATGAATTGGTCACAATTTCACAATTTTTTTTCTTTGTGTTACTACATTGAAGTGCGAGTTTACTGAAGTTAACTCCTCAAAACAATTGAAGGCTCCTGTTTGAGAGATTTCAGTGGCTATGTTGGCTTTTTTTCACCTCCAGGCACATCCCTATTCCATACACCTATTTGTGCATTATCTTCTAAGGCAGAGTTATAGGATTATTGTTTCTAACATACACAAATATACAGGTCTATAGAATGGGCTAGGGATGAAAAAGAATTTATATGACCAATCAGATTTTTAGAGTGGGATCCTTGGATTGTTTTGAGGAGTTAACTTCAGTAAATTGACACTTAAATGTTTTATTGTAGTACCTTTACCATTTTTGCATTTTCTTGACCTTTTTTTTTGGTTTTTTCAGCTTAGCAACAAATTTATTTATTTATTTACAATGGAAGTGGGAAAAAAAATTGCCAAGTAATTCTGGGTTACTTAAGCACATCACCCAACCAAGCTTTAGAGTAGGTAGTCAATATTAATTGTCCAACAAATTTCCATAACTTTCAAATTTGCAAGCAATTGCTTTTTGAAAGAGATCAGCATTTATTGAAAATTATTTAATTATTGTTGGAAATTTATTGTGGGATAAATGAGTGAGAATAAAAATGAATAAAACACAAATTTACAATGAGCTCTCCACCCAACCTTAAGATCACACTTCTTGTTACAAACTTTTATGATCCTATCCACTACCAAGTTTTGGCCTACTACTATTAGGAAATAAACATCTCACATGCAAATATCATTTTATCTAATGTTACATGCACAAATATTTAAAACCTTTAACTCAAGTATCGAATTGTTCCAAAAAAGTTAAATACATGAAGCACAAATATCTAAGGCAAAAGTAATTTGATAAAAGTGACTTATATGATATTGACATGCATGACCAATGAGATGGTTCAATTCAGTGACTTGAATTGTTTTAAAGAGTTGCCTACTTACATGTTGCAAGCAAAGGACATGCAAATTCTAAGAAGCTTTAAACGAGAATTTGAAGATTTGAAACCATTTTTTGATTTTGCTCAAGTTGCTCCTCCGGGCTCTGGCACATTACTTGTGCTGTTTGTTTACAATTATACTAGAACCCTTGTGGTAAAGCCCAATGCCAGAGGCTTTATCACAATAAGGGCCTAAGCAAGGTGAACTTGAGTGTGAGCTTGATTTTGATAAAGCCTATTGTCAAGGGCTTTAATGACTGTAAAGACCCCACTCGGATCTTGTACTCAGAGTCGTCTTTAGTATCTTTGTGTTCACCTCTTTGATCACATTCTTTGTTAAACACCTAAACTACCTGCACATGACAAACCATGCAGTTTGTTAGTTCTGACATTCACCTTGTTTTGTGAACCTATTGAGACTGGGCTAACCTTGAGCTCTAGAAGAGTGGGACCTGTCATGAACTTTCTAATTGGTTCAAGGTTTTGTGTCTAAAATTATTGGTTCTCATCTCATGGCCTAAAATTGTAGACTTGTCTAATTCAAGGACTTAATACTTTAAAAGGACATCTCTTCAACCCCTTCCTCAAAATTCTCACTCTTCACACCCAGACGAAGAATCATAAACAATGTCAACCCAATAGTCGAACTTGATCCAACATGTAGACTCATAACTTAGTCCACCATGGGGGCCTTGATTTGGACTTGAGCCTTGACTAGACGAGCCCTTCCACTTGAGGATTTGCCTATAAGGGCATGTCACTCAACCTTTGTCCACATTTCAAGAGTTGAAAGGCATTGACAACGATGAAAATTTCCAAATTTGTTGTTTGCTGTGTTGATCGTGTTATCGCCATTGCAAGTTTGTGACGAATTCACAGATCAGAAATATTCGTGCATGGCTACCGCATTGCAGAGTCAGACGGACAAGCGGCCGGGGGCGCAGTCACAAAAGCATGGCCAGCAGCAGCAACAGCAGCAGCTGAGGAAGCGGAAATGGGAAGAGGATGATGCTGGCGTACCAGTGGAGGTATCGACGCCAGAGAAGATCATAGTTCACGAGATAAGGACCTTCTTCACTAACCAAGGTCGGGAACACAAACCCTAGAGGACGTCCTTGCTTAACAGAGCGCGTACCGCAGTGCAAGACCAGGGGCTTCGGCTGAAGAGAGCGACCTTGTGGACGACAGATTGGATGCTCCAGGGAGGAACTTGGCAAACGTTCTTCAGCGCAGCTATACGTGTGTATTCTCTTTCTTTGTTTACATACAAATGTCTCATGATGGACATTCTTTTGCTTCTTCTTCTGTTGGGTAGCGATTTGCCGTTTGACTGTACGCAGATCTGAATCATGCGTTTCTATATCGATTGTAGCAGATGCACATCTGGTGATTCTGCAATCTTCAAATTCAATTCCCTAAGCAAGATTTCACGCTGTAAAAACATGCAACAGCCTTTGCAAGAAGACTAAGGTGTTTTGCTGCAACTTTTGATGTACACATTGAATTTTAGGATCTTGATTCTCAATTCTCAAGTCAGTCATTGCAGTTGCTGTTGTGGATATGCAATGGCCAGCTTAATATCCTCATACCAGGGTTTTTGTGCTACAGGTTGGAACCATTTTGTTCCTTGCACGGGCAGCCATAGCTGCAATTGCGGTCTTTGTATTGACATCTGCCACCAATGCTGCAATCACCAGTTTGTTGATGTCTGTTTCAATTGTCGGTCTCTTTCTGGCCTTCTTCTTTTCAGCAGTCTCACTTGTCTACTTTGGAGTTGTTGGAGGTGGGGGACTCACCATCAGCTCTGTGGCAGTCCATCAGTTTGTGTGGTGCTTTTTTTCTCAGGTTTGTCTTGAAATTCTCAACATTAGAAACTTATTCTTGGTTTTTTTTTCCCTCAGGTTGGTCTTCAATTGTTTGTTGCAAACATTTCCCAAAATGCTTAGCATCATGCAAGTGAATTAGACATGGCAGAGAATTTTCAGTGTGTAGACCTCACAGAACAACTGGTCAGAGGGTTCAGATCTGTACTTGTAAGCCTGACTTGTGCCATGCTTGTTTGTGCCTGTGGTGATAGGATTGGTAGCAATCGCTTGGGTGATATGGCCAGCATTGAAAAAGTGTGCAGCAATTGCAAGGGGTGTTGTAACAATGGTGAGAGCCACTCTCTTGTCTTTCTCAGGTTCTGAGAGGATAGATTGTCACCTTGAACTGATGTTGACAGCCATGAAGTCCTAAATGTTCATCCAATGTGCCTTATATACTTTGCTTGCTAGTAACACATCTTCAACAGCTTCAATTCTGTGGAATAGAAATTGAGTACTTTGTCTGGTCCTCTAATTGGGTCTGAAAGTACTTGAACATGGGTCTTGAACACCACCAAGGGTGTCAAATTTTGGGCAGTGCAAGACTGCAGTTGTTCCAGGTTCATGCGTACAGAGTATCAATAATCTCAAAATGAACCTCCTAGTGGAGATTGTACAGTTTCTCAGGGTCATTGTGCCAAAATATTGAGTTCATAGGGTGGAAACCTTCTTAGAGATTTGTCACCAGACCACACATGCATATTGGATCACCTACATTTTCAGCAAAATGAATTACAAGGTCAGTACCTGCAGACTACATACTGGGTGTCTCCCTATGTGAGAAGCAGTAAACATGTTAATGTTACAAGGTCCAAGAAGACTGAATTACTACGGCTGATCATAGAATACATCACTTCAAAGGACTTCCAAAAGTTTCAGCAAGCTGGCTTTATACCTGCCACTGTGCTGCAAAGTTTAGGATTTTTGGAGAGTGATCTCGAGGCTCTACTATATCAGTCTCCCTCAAGATTACTGGCACTTTCATTGGATCCACTTCATGAGCTCGGTTCAAGTGAAGAGTGACAATTTTGAAGTTTTTTGACAAGTGAAGGGTTGTTAAGGAGCCCCAAGAAGGAGATGACAATGATGGACAAGGTTTGACAACAAGGATGCAAACTGCAAGAAGACATGAAATATTCTAAACAGGTAATTCACACTTCCAAATAACTCAGAAGTCAGAGAGCTATGAGTTGATTTTGCACGTCAAATCGATCAAAGTCACACACACATGCATGTTTTCTTGGTCAAATGGAAACTCCATATTGCTCAAAGTCACACACAAATTGTTGGGTGCTATTTGTGGTGGGTGAAGTTTGTAGGCCATGTGGCCGCATCTGCACCCATGTTGACAAAAAGCAAAGTTTGTAGGCTGACACTTGGCCAGATGTAATTAGCATGTTCTTGAAACAAAACCTTAACAGTTTTTGGGCCAGGTGTTAGAACCACTTGACCACTGTAGTGGCGCATGTGTATTGTAGGTGACCATACAGATGGAGAGCTAGAGTCTGAAATTCTGCAGTTGATGTGGGAAAAGTTGGTATGAGGAAGGCATGACAAAATGATAAGAAGGTTTGGTCCTACAAAGTGTATCCTAATGTTTATGCACATTGCACACATGCACGATAGCATAAAAGCAAGTCATGAAGTTGAAGTTTCCAATTGGGAAATGTTGAATTAACTACACTAAGTAATGTTTTCAAGTGTAAGCCCATGAAGGGTGGGGCCTCTAACACAGTAGGTGAGTCCAGCCTCACATTTTGGGGTTCTTCCCCAATCATGGGTTTTACCCAATGTAAAGCATGAGGGAAGCATTATCAAAAGACAACTTACATATATTACAGGTTGAGAAGAGTGGGTTGAATCTTACACTTTTATGTAGGCAGTAATGTGGGATAGGGATCGTACACCTGCTCCTCCTAAATCGTAGGTGTAAGATGCCTTCTTATTTCCAGGAGCCATCTTCATGAATATAAGGTGTCCTTTTCTCCAGGAGCCATCTTCATGGACATACGGTGTCCTTCAAATACAGTAGTAGATTTCTCGGAGTGCTTTGTGAGTCTTTAAAAAAAATTCACTGAGGTTCTGTTTCACTGTATGTTCTTCAGAAGGCCTGAATTTCTTTGTCTAATTTCTATACCTTTCATCAGACACAAATTCAGGCCAGGTGATGGAAGTACTGTGTTCCCCCCTACCTGCACCTGGTGAGTGCCTTAAGAATAAGCCTTACCCAACATAGAAAACGTGGAGTATTCAAATTTTGTCGGTTTGGGTATGTTGGGATGGGGCAGGTCCAGAGTGCATTAGGTATGTTGTTTGAGGGCTTTGGAACAAGGGACACCTGAGTTCCAATACAGGAGAACAAGATACTGCTCTTTGCTGCCCTTTCTTACATGGAAGTGGTTTTGGTGTCTTATTCAGGTAGCTTCTCTTGTTTTTTCCTAGGTGGGACAGGCAGTCATATGTTGGTTCTCCAGTCCCGTTTGTGATGTAAATCAGGCAGGGAGGGGAACACTCTTGTGATGTGAATTGATGGGCGGGGAAACCCAGTTATATATAAAGTAGCTACTCATGGTTTCTTTTATTAAGAATATATGGCTTATGTAGTACAAAGTGAATCTCGCCTGGGGAGGGAGGTTAAACATCCCTTTCACTCAGAAAATCTCATGAAATGTATAAGAGGGCTGAGGTTCCATCGAATGGAGCTTTTGTGTGCTACGGAACATGTTCCCAGGGGCCCATTCTACTTCCAAGCGATTCTGCACATGGAGATGATTGTGATTCCCAGTATTATAATCATCAACCAGTGTAAGAGTGTAAGATGTCATGCACATCTTACAAGCCAGTCTACCAGAACTTGACTCTTCTTCCATCTTGGACTGGCTTGGCATGTTTGTAAAAGTGAGTACGGGCATTTGTCAAATTTGAGGTATCAGAGAAGAAAGTGTGTATCAAAGTCATTCTATAGGTACCCACCCGTGCTTTAGGGTTGTAAATAGTAGACATGCATTATATGGAGTTCATGAAATTATGGATTACTGTATTCTATAGAGTTGATGACAATTTGGGTTGGGTTTTGGGGGTTGAATATGGCATTATCTTATATATTCGTGAATGGGTGCCATGAACTTGATTCATGCTCTTTTGAACAAAAGAAATCAATAATTTACATTTGAAACCATCTATTGATCCGTTATGTGTATATAGCCCTGGGGTATTGGGGCACGAAGGTGAAGGATTCAGGGACACAGATCATGAACCATTATGCGTTATGGAACAAGCCTGATAGTGCCCATTCCACCCAGGAAAAAGCTTAAGAGGTACAAATGTGACATCAAAACCACCTACGGCGATTGGGACCATTGTAATCTCTCTCTCTCTCTCTATATATATATATATTCAGGGGAAGCTTCATTTCTCATCCGGACGTCCTTTACAATATATGATGTACATATGTTCACTCATTTGACATATGTGATACCATTTTTTTTAAAATCATTATCTCTTCCCTTTTTCTTCTTTTTTCCTTTTTTTGTTTGTTTTACTTGCTTGCGTTGCACACTGAAAACCAAATATATAAATTTGCCAATTTTTACTTTTTTTTTCCTCACTTTTGGTGATTGAAAACCTCCAAAATCACTTCATTTTTGAATTTTGAATTTCTTTTTTAGGTGAAATTTTGCCAATAAAAAAAATGCTGTCCTGTATAATGAGGAAAAATAAACCAACAAATGTTAGAAAAATAAATGACATGTTCCCTCTTTTTCCTCCCTCGTGAAGGCGAGGTTAGAATTCAAAAAAAATCCCTTGGTTCAGGTTCCAATACGAGGGGTCAACAAATTAGGGTACCTGGGAATAGCGCTTTTTGGAGTCAAGATAGAGATGTGAGGTCTCAAGACGAGGGGCAGGTAAATTAGAGGACCTGTAAATATTGCTTTCAAGTCAAGATTCCGATTGGAGGTTCCAAGACGAGGGGCTGTTAATTAAGGGACCTGGGTATTGTCCTTTGGAATCAAGATCCCGATTTGAGGTCCCAATACGAGGGACTCATCAATTAAAAGCACCTGGAAATCCCCTTTTGAAGTCAAGATCCCCACTGGAGGTGTCACTTGGAGGGGCTGGTAAATTAAGGGAACTCGGAAGGGTGGTTTTAAGTCAAGATCCCAAGGTGAGGTTCCAAGATGAGGGGCCGATAATTTAGGGGACCAGGCAATAGTGCCGGCAACTCAACATCCTAATTGGAGATCCCAAGATGAGGAGTCAGTAAATTAGGGGACCTGGGAATAGTGCTTGGGAGTCAAGTTCCCGAATTGGAGGCTCCAAGATGAGGGACCGATCAATTAGGGGACCTAGGAAGACCTAGTGGTTTCAAGATCCCAATTGGAAGGTCTAAGATGATGGCCCCATAATTAGGGGACCTACTAGGAATAGGGTTTAACGATTTGGTGATCTGGAGTCTGGAGTCTAGATCCCCATTGGAGGTTCCAACTTGAGGGGCCAATTACTAGGGTACCAGGGAACAGTTAGTGATTTGGAGTCTAGATCCCGATCGGAGGTCCCAAGACGAGGGGCCGATAAATCAGGGGACGTGGGAATAATAGTGATTTTGATTCTAATAAGATCCCCGTCTGAGCAGTGATTTTCAAAGGAATCACTTCATTTTCGAGTGTTTTAATTTATTTTTTTCCTCACTTCTGGCGATCAAAACCCTCCAAAATAAGTTCATTTCAATTTTAATTTTTTTTACTTTTATTTTCGCACTTCTGGCTATTGAAACCTTCCAAAATCACTTCATTTTCAATTTTTTTTTCTCACTTCTGGCGATTGAAACCATCTAGAATAACTTCATTTATGAAATTTAAATTGATTTTCTCACTTTTGGCGTTTGAAACCCTCCAAAATCACTTAGTTTTCAAAAAAAAAAAAATTCCCTTCACTTCTGTGATCGAAACCCTCGAAAGTCAAAAATGAAAAAAAATGAATAATTCATTTTCAAATTTTAATTTTTTTCTCACTTCTGACTATTGAAGCCCTCCAAAATCACTTCATTTTTTCATTTTTAAAAAAAAATTCTCACTTCTTGGTATCGAAACCCTTCAAAAACACTTCATTTTTAATTTTTAGTTTTCTCACTTCTTACGATTGCAACCCTTCAAAATCACTTCATTTTCGATTTTTTTAATTTTTATTTTCTTACTTCCTACGATTGGCAACCCTTCAAAATCACTTCATTTTCGATTTTGGATTTCTATTTTCTCACTTGTGGCGATTGAAACCCTCCAAAATCACTTCATTTTCGATTTTCTTAAATATTTGATTTCGCCAGGAAAAGAAAAGGCTGGATGATCATCATCGGAGGTCCCAAGATGAGGGGCCGAAATGTAGGGGATCTGGGTGGGGGGGCGAAGGAGCGGGGGAAGGCGAAATGGAAGGAGGGTGGGTGGGTGGGTGGCTGAGTGGGTTCTTCTTGCGGCAGCAGCGACGCAACAACTGCAGCTTCGTTGTCGCTGCTGAGGCTGCTTTCCTCCTCTCTCTCTCTTCTGACACCGTCTTCCTCTTCTGGCTCCTCTCGCTGTCACGACGAATCTGAAACGAAATGTCGTCTAATCAGCTGCACTTTTGAGACCTCTTTTGTTTTTCTTCGGTTGCAGTTGCACTTCTCTTGTGCTATGTACATGCCCTGCTGTTCTCTTTGATTTTTCGTGGCACATGACCAAGGTGTAGCTTTCTTTCTTTCACCCGTTGTCTGCTTCGTCTTCTTCTTCTCCTTGGTCTTTTGGGCCAAGTTTTAGGGCCGCGGGACAGGAGGGGGAGAGCAAGAGGTTTTTAAGGAGGTCTCTTTGTAGGAACGCAAGAGCTGGGAGGGAGTAAGTGGAGATCGTCGATGGCGATGGCGGATCCTGAACCCGAGAAGGAACAAGAGTTGGCGAAGATACCCTACTATGTGGCGCTCACGACTTACTTCGCCTATGGTTTGCTCTTTGTGTATGGCCATTTCCGGGATTTCTTCCGAAGCCTCTTGAAAAAGGAGAAATCTGACAAGGTAGTGTGGCTTTTTTTTTCCCTGTTTTTGTTTGCCTTTCCCCCCGCGGGATTCTTTTTCTGTCGATTCTTAGACTCTGCGAAGCAATGATCGGCAGAACTGTATCCAATGCAAAAGAAAAAGTTGGACTTCCGTAGCCGGTTCTGGGACTCTTCTCAGGATAACTACGATCCTGTGCAGTAAGAAAGCAGCACTTGGAGGAGGTTCAGAGCAAGGCGCTGGCTATGAAGCCACTACATGAAGAAGTGCTTTGACTGCCTGCAATGTTGATGTATGTTGTGCAAGGGTATACATTATGTGTATGCCATTCGTACATGTGTGTGTTCGGTGGCCACGCATACATGTGTGCATGGCAGTTGCTCGATTTCAATGGATCTTCTCTAGTGTGTTCTATGGTGCAGTTGATTGATACACAGGCAGTTTTGGTTTACAATGCCTACTAAAATACTTGACAGCAAGAGTGCTGGGGCCCTGGGAACCCACCCCACAGACTTCCATGATGTGCTGTTCCAGTTCAGAAAAAGCAACATGCTCACAGTTGCTCATCGATTGCTTGGGCTTATTTTCTTTTGACAGAACTCTGGCAGGGGTCTGTGAAGCTTGGCAGCTTCATTTCTGTCCATGACAGCATGTAGCAATACTGACCAACGTGCCTTGCAAGCCTGTCCAACAAAAGTTGTCTCGGGGGGCTGAAGTTTGGAGTTGTGTTGTAATTAGAAACCACTGAATTAAGAAATTGGGAGAGAGAATAGTTTTCTCCACTCTGAGTGCCTCATTGGATTCTTTGGATTTGGACATGCAGGGGTATGCACCTCTTTGCAGGGACTTTGAAGACTTCTATACTCGGAGGCTATATCACCGCATTCAAGTAAATAGTTCATCCTTAAACCAATATTTTTATCTGCTTCTTTATGTTACTAGCTGATTTTTTGGTAGGTATTTGATCCAAGTTTTTGCAGGATGTTAGCAGTAAGCCCTAATTTATTTATGAAGTGTTTGGTCTTGCTGTTCTAGGACTGTTTTAATCGACCGATTGCAAGTGCACCCAACAGAACTATTGATGTCATTGAACGGGTCTCCTATGACAATAACAAGACATTATTGTAAGTGATGTGCATTGACCAATTAGATTTCAGGAAGGTTTTTCCAGTTTACATGAGTGTTTTGCCTTTTCCTAAACATCATGTCTGAGTCTTCCCATTGCTTCCAGAAAGGCAACAGAAACTGAGGACACAGATTGTGTATAATGGTTTGCCCAAGTTTTTGGGAAGATTATTATATGCTTATCTACACCCACTGTTGGGAGCTGATAAACTCAGTGGGTAGTCATGGCAGCTTGTCACTGCCGTTCGTGATGAAGGTGATGGTCTGTCACTTTGTGAGCAACTCTCATGAGGTTATGACTGCACTCATTGTTGTGTTACCTATAATTGTTGCTGTGGAGATTTCTCTGCAACTTCATCAAGCTTTTCATAAAAAGGAGATTTTACTTTGATGTTCAATCAATGTACCTTGCTTGTAAAATGATTTGCATAAAGTTAATGGGTTGTTCTGAGAGTTAGTCACTACTGTGTTGCTGTTGATGTTCACTGAACATGTGACAAACTGTCACAACTGTGCACACCACTTGACTGCTTTTTCTTTATATTTGGTGTTTCTCTTCTCCTACCTCCCACAGTTTGCTGTTTAGGATTTAGTGCTTGAGGGGGATTTAGTTGTGTCTTCAAAATATACCTAGTATGGAACATGGATTTGTTGTGGGCTTCATGGTCTCTATGCTAAATTAGCCTGTTTGATTTGTGTAGCCGGACAAACAACACACGCAAATGCCTGAACCTGGGTTCATACAACTACCTAGGGTTTGCTTCACATGATGAGTATTGCACACCACATGTTGTTGAGGCTCTTGAAAAGTTTGCCACTAGCACTTGTGCCAGTCAAATTAATGGTGGTGAGTCTTATCTTCATGTTAGCAATTTAAATTGGACAATTGCGCAGCACATAGTGATGGAGTAGGATATGTGCTGGTCGTTGGGCTGGTTGGATTACTGACTGCAGCATTATCACCAACTGTCATTTTGAAGTCCTTACTTCTAATTTTGTGGTAGAACATTGTCTGGTTCTTAACTGATTCTTCAGAATTTTTGGCTTGGTACAAATTAGAAACTATGCTATTGACCAAGTAGGGATATGCATTACTCAAGATGGTGTTTGGCATGGGTAATGCAAATATACTTTACTGGGCTCTGTTGCTCTGTTTCTTGGTGCAAGGATGGGCTTCCTTACTTACAGCTGCAGCTGTGGATGGCAATGTTTGCAGGTTCTACAGTTCTGCATGAAGAGCTAGAGCAGATAATTGCAAAGTTTGTTGGCAAGCCAGCAGCCATGGTATATGGCATGGGTTTTGCCACAAACTCTACAACTATCCCTGTACTTGTAGGAAAGGTGGGAATTGCCATCTTGATTTCTGTTTCCTCATATGCCTCTTCTAGGAATATCAGTAGAAGCCTCTCAAAAGCTTCATTATTCTTAGTTTTGTATGTTGTCGCAACACCTCTTTATACTCATATAGGTTGTGTTCTATTGTGTTCTAAATTCAGGGTGGACTAATCATCAGTGATGCGCTGAATCATTCCTCTATTGTGGCCGGTTCTCGTGGCTCAAGTGCCAAAGTTGCAGTGTTTCAACATAACAGTAGGGCAATAACCCCAATCTTTCTCTATCCAAGTCTTGAATTGTCCTTAGCCACCTGTCTATACTTGAGGCAAGAATATAAGATAATCTTGTTCTTTCTTGCAGTCTTGTGCCAAGTCAGCATGGCTTCTATTTTGTTGATCCCTGCACTGCTACATTTGTTGCTTGATTGCAAGTACTGACCAAGGATTCATGATTGCAGCACCTTCTCACTTGGAGCAAGTATTACGAGAAGCTATCTCAGAAGGGCAGCCCCGGACACATAGGGCTTGGAAGAAAATCATTGTTGTTGTGGAGGGTATATACAGCATGGAGGGTGAACTGTGCAGACTCAAAGAGATTGTGGCTGTTGCTAAGAAATATAAGGTCTTTTTTCCCCTGCTGTTCATCCTATTTCACTATGGTGACCATGATGAAGGGGGTAATTTCAATGTCTTCTATTGACACCAGAAATTTCTTCATTCGCTTGGGTACAGGCTTACATCTATCTTGATGAGGCACACAGCATTGGAGCAATTGGGAAAACAGGGAGAGGAATTTGTGAGCTTCTGGGTGTTGACCCAGCAGACATTGATGTGATGATGGGCACCTTCACAAAATCCTTTGGATCCTGTGGTGGTTACATTGCTGCCTCTGAGGTCCTTTTTCCCTCACTAACTGTAGTGCTCGTCACTCTCTTATGGCACCTGCAGGCTATGTCAGTTTCTACTTGGCCAGCCATGCATGAATTTGCTCCTTTAGAATAGACCCATGTCCTCCATTCAAAGTTGGTTTTCATCCATCCAGAACAAGGGAAGCAGTTCTAGCACTCACAGGATGCTTGGGTCTGTTTGATAATTGGGCAGGATTTGGTGAAGTATTTAAGGTACACAAGTCCAGCACATATCTATGCCACTGCGATGTCTCCACCAGCAGTGCAGCAAGTCATCTCTGCACTCAAAGTGATTCTTGGAGAGGATAACAGTGACCGAGGTTTGCAAACTCCCTGTTTTCATTACTTGTATTGAGCAATGTTACAGACACTCTGATGATGCTAGATGTGATCAATTTTGCAATTTTGCAGGGGCCAAGAAGCTGGCACAAGTGCGTGAGAACAGCAACTTCTTTAGGGATGAGCTTCGTAAAATGGGTTGTGAAGTGCTGGGTGATGAGGGCTCACCAGTGATGCCAATCATGCTTTATAACCCTGGGAAGATACCAGCTTTCTCTCGCGAGTGCCTGAAGCGAAATGTATGCTTTCCTATCCCTGTTCTTTGGATTAAGTTGTGTCTTTTATCTACAGTATTGATGAGCCACATACAAGGCCCTTCCTCAGTTAAGACACCCTGGCATTGCAGAAGTTCTCATGCAGCTGTCAGGATTGTTGTGCCACTGAAAACATAGCAGCATGGATTAAAATAGCAGGTTTTCAAAGAGTACTCTGGACACTTTGGTATGGGATCTTTGTCAGACAATGTTAGGCTAGGTGTTGCTGGATGTCTTAAGCAGCATATGTATTGGATACCTGTCAATCAATGTGGGTAGCTGAAGCACCCTGATGACAGTTTATTCATCACTCTGGCATTTTTGGGACTGTTAAACCACCTCTAAATCAGAGTCTACAACCACATTGAACTTGCAATCAACTCTTTTCTGGAAATGAAGTGTATTCTTATATGTATCTGCAGGTAGCAGTTGTCACAGTGGCATTTCCAGCTACGCCATTGCTACTGTCAAGGGCTCGTATCTGCATCTCAGCATCACATACACGGGAGGACCTTGAACAAGCTCTACAGGTGACCACTCCTCCCTTTAGGACTGTCCAACTTTTGTACTTCTTCAGAAGGGTAAACAGTATGGTTCAACATAACACACTGTCTGCAGAATTGTACCTAATGTGTTGATCTGCTGTGGAACAGGTTATCAGTGAGGTCTGTGACATGTGTCACCTCAAGTATTTTCCAGTTGGAATGACTGAGAAAGAGAAGGCGTTGTTAACTGAAAAGGAAAAATCACTATAGGGATTGTCGAGTCTCACAAGCTTCCACTCAGCTGCCAGGTAGAGGAGTTAGTTCCAAGGTTTCAGGTCTTAGTTTAGGTTAATGTACAATTTTGTATTTTGTTAAATTTAGTAGCCAGATGAGGAGTCTGCATCATGTTGCAGAGACCTCCTTGGCATGCCAATGACTTCAATTTGAGGGGTAATTTATTCCAATTCATGATGGGTATCCAATCACTGCTGTGTGGAGAATGTCTTGTAGTAAATGTCTTCAGCAAATAAGAAAGGTAAAAGAAAATTCACTCAAATGTATGGCATTTGAAGATTGCCAGTGAGTTGGTTTCTCTGCGCCTGAGTTTGCAGATGGAGGTACTTGTTGGAGAAGTGACACAGTAACGACAACCTGCTTGTACAGCGAAAACTTAACAGGAGCAGTCTCCACATACCAGAGAGAATGGCAAAGAGTTTGGTTTATCAAATTGCATGGAGAAAGAACACAACAACACAAGGTAAGTGCATTTGATACACATCGAGGAGAAGATGCGCTTATGGAAAGAAGGCCATTAAGACTGGAAAGCACCAGAAGAAAAATTTCTAGAGTATCTGGAGGGCAAGTTAATTGTTTTTAAACTCTTGTGTGTGTTAATTATTCTATGATATTGTTGTTGGTTTCCACTTTACATTGGCCTTCCTTGTGAGTGAGAAAAAGATGGAAAAGTGGAACATAAAAAGGATGACCTGAAAGGCTGTGTGTGTCTTCTTTCCAATGGCTTTCCTTTGATGGATGAAGTTCAAGGAGGATGACAATTTGGATAGAGAATAGAAACTGGGTAACACAAATTTCTTTGCTCTTGCAAACATTGATGTGGGCAAAGCATACCCTCAAAATTGTGGATTTGTCGGCCTTGCCTACCAAGGCAAGAAGGATATTGTGTTTAGATTCATTATAGAGTTATAGTAGCTTAAGGGATTTTGAACTTACAAGAATTACCTACATCTATTGGCCAATTGACTACACTCTAATAGACAATAATAATAAGTCTATTTTTATTTTTTTTTAATATGAGGATTTTTGAATCATGATATTTTTGGCTTGTGTTGAAACTTGAGATTAGTTATTATATAGAGTTATTATTAATAATATCTTGAAGGATTTATTTTGGTTTCTTTTAGAGGATTTTGTGAAGATTATAATTTTGCATGGTGAAATATTTGAGTTTCCATAATTCTTCTTTGCCTTAAGATACTTTAAAATCTAAATGGTAAGGCCACAATGTGACACGCCCCTTGTTACTTTCTTATATAAATAAAGCCATTAAAAAGGCATGCTCACAAACGTTCCAACAAAGCCCTAATGTCTATAGCTTTTAGAAGGAAGAAAAAAAATAATTCCCTATTGTATTCCCCAAATATTCCACAAGAGCAAGGACACTAGGATGTTGGCTATCATGGACCTACCCTTGTAAAACTAAAAATTTTAACTAGCAAAAACTATTCCTCTACTAAGGCAATTCGTTTGCAACCAAACTTACCCTAATTTTATTTATTTTTAAATTTAATGGCTTTGTGTGATTTTTGGCCAAATTTGCAACAAAGTCCCTTGATGCTTGCTTGATAAGCTGTATTGTTGTATACATTTTTACACTTATGTAATAATATGCACCCAAAAAAAAAAAAAAAAAAAAAAACAAAAAAAAAAAAAAAAAAAAAAAATCAAAGAAGAAAAAGAAGTAGAGAGAGAGCCTAAAGAGAGAATAAATATTATTTACACTCATTTGGATGTAATAAAATTCCAATTTCTTTTATATTCAAGTGCCTTTGAAGAAGTGTTGTTTTTATAAAAAAAAAGATTTGTGATGTGGCCATGGTGGTGATCATTGATAAGCCAATTTAGCCAAATCATGTGATTTTTCAAATTTTTGGCAAATTTTTTAAAAGTACATGATTTGGCTAAATTGGCTTATCAATGATCACCACCACCTATCAGGTTTTTTCTTTTCAATTTTGTGATACCAAAAATGTGGCAAGTTTCCCCCCAAAAACTAGCAATTTTACACTAGGAATTTTATTTTTTTTTCACCCCCCAAAATAGCGAAAATAGTCGAGTTTTTGCTATAAAAAATTAGCACTAGAAAAACAAAAATTTCCTAATTTCTTGGTCACAAAATTTGTGCCCAAAAAATCACTGGTACCTATGTAGATGTTTCTATGTAACGTAGGTGCGTGTGGCAAATTTTGGGCCATATGATGATGGTCCACAAATCACCAAAAAATTCTCTTGTTTTTTTTCCCCCTTTTTTTTTACTCAATTTCTTTCTCTCTTTGTGACCCAATTGGGTGGGTTGGTGCCCAACTTTTCTTTTCTTTTTTTTCAATTTTGTGATGTAGCTGAAGTGGCTATCATAATATGATTTAGCCAAATTTGGCTACAAACTAGATATGAAAGTAGAAAAAAAAAAAAAAAAAAAAAAAAAAAATTAAAAAAAAAAAATAAAAATATTTTTATTTTTTTTTTTTTTTTATAAAAAAAAAAAAAAAATTTTTTTTTTTTTTTTTTTTT
>Ga0116231_10004751_pt1 | contig 27292 bp, 25 predicted proteins | sample S1TSphgellanicum_2_FD_89695 | JGI IMG/M metagenome (GOLD analysis project Ga0116231, IMG submission 89695) | Host-associated microbial communities from peat moss isolated from Minnesota, USA - S1T2_Fd - Sphagnum magellanicum MG | ecosystem: Host-associated > Plants > Peat moss > Unclassified... | reverse complement strand
TCATCGTTTTTCTGCCCCTCGACGCCGCATCGTCCCACGACCGGGCCGCCTATCCGGCTGTGGCCGAAGCGACGCCCCCGCCGGATCGAAGCCTGCGGGTTCTCGCCGCCGAGGACAATGAGAGCAACGAGGTCGTCCTGCGCACCCTCCTCGGACAGGCGGGCATCGCCCTCACGGTGGTGTCCAACGGCGCCGAGGCCGTTGCGGCCTGGAAAACCGGCGGCTTCGATCTTGTTCTGATGGACGTGCAGATGCCGGTGACGGACGGCCTGGACGCTGTGCGCGCCATTCGCGCGGAGGAACGGCGCACAGGACGCGAGAGAACCCCCGTTGTCGCATTGACGGGCAACGCCATGACCCACCAGGCCCAGGACGTTCTGGACGCCGGCATGGACGCGCACCTCGGCAAACCCATCGACGTCGGGATCCTGTTCACGACCATGGCCGCCGTGGTGGAGGCCGCGCCCGTTTCGCCGGTCAAGAGCGACGCAAAGGTGGCTAGAGCCCAATGTTCGGGGGCTGGCTAGACGGCGGACCCCCTGGGGCGCTCAGCGCCCGGATAGGGGCCAAGAAAAAGGAGCCCCCCGGCCGCCGCCGTGAGGAGCGCCGCCGCGCCGAGGAGGCCGGCCCGGTATGTGCCGACATGATCATAGAAGGCCGCAAGAGCCGGCCCGCCCATGGCTGCGCCCAGGTAGAAGCACGAGCTCGCCGCAGCGAGGGAGCCGGTAAACCGCTCAAGGGGCAGGTAGCGGCTGATGAGAAACGGAAGGAGGTCGAACTCCGCACCGGCCGTCAGTCCGATCAGCGCTGCTGAGGCCGCGGCGGCTCCGGCCGTCGCCGCCCCCAAACCCAGGAGGACGCAGGCCGCCGCGGGCATCATCACAAAGACGGCCGCCACGCCGGGGCCCCAGAACCGGTCCATAAGGGCGCCGCAGGACACGCGGCCGATGACGACGAACAGGCCCACCACGCTCGCCGCGAGGACGGCGTCCGCCCGCCCGAGCCCCTCGCTGGTGAGGACCTTGATGAGGTTGCTGATGGACCCCGAAACGACCCCGGCGATGACCATGAATGCGGCCGCCAGGATCCAAAGACGCCCATCGCCGAACGCCGCCGGCAGGGGTTTCGCCCCGGAGCCTCGTCGGGGGCTCTCATCCTTGAACAGCACTAAGGTCGTCGGACCGGCGATGAGGATCGGCAAGACGCCGAGACAGGCGTAGGCCCAGCGCCAACCCACGGCGTCAATGAGCGCCCGGGCCGCGGAGGGGCCGAAGACGCCGGTGACGCCGGTTCCCAGGAGCGATAGGCCAAGGGCGAGGCCTCGGCCGGCGCTAAAGGCGTGGGTGATGGCCCGCGTCCAGGTGATGGCCAAGGTCCCGGTGCCGAAGAGGGCGATGACGAACCAGTTGACGTAATAGGTCCAGAGCGCGCCCGTCTGCAGCCCCAGGGCCATGAAGGCGAGGCTAAGGCCCGTCAGGGACACCAGGGCGACCAGGCGCGCGCCGTGCCGATCCGCAAGCCAGCCGATGAGGGGAAGGACCAGCATGGTGGTGAGGTAGGAGACCGTCAGACCCATCTGGATGGATCCCACGCTCCAGCCGAAAGCCGCACGGAGGGGATCGACGAAGACGCCCAAAGTATAGAAGGGCACGCCTGAAAGGCTCATGCCGAAACCGACGGTGCAGGCCGTTAGGACGCGCCAGTTTTCCCGCAACTCTGTCCAGACCAGATTAGGCGGCGCGGTCATGAGGGGGCTAGGCCTTCTTCAACGAGGTCTGATGATGACGCCGCGACGGGGATAGACCGCGGCCTTGGCGAATCGGCCGGCTAGGGTGGCGATATTCCTGCCGCCTCCGCCAGGGGGCGGCCGTCCCCTGGACCGGTATAGCGGCGCCCGTGTGCGCAATGATTGCTTTGGGGGCGCCCCTGGCGAGGCCGGGGCGGCTAGCGGGGCGGTCCTGCGACCTGGATCCATGGCGGCGCCTTGGGGTCCACCGGCACGCTCGGCGCCGGACCCCACCCGGTGATCTGGACCACCACCGGCTCATTCCCTGCCGAGCCGTCCCAGTGGGACGCGTTGGCCGGATGGAACATGACGGACCCTGGACCGAGGGGGACGGCCTTTGCGAGGTCGAAGGTCGACCCGGTTCCGGTGTACCAAACGCCCTGGAGTACGGTGACGTACCGATCGTTGGGATGGGTGTGGGGCGAATCCATCACATGGGGGGGAAAGTAGGCCCTGATGACGTAAAGCCCCGGCTTGGCGGGATCTCCAAGAACGACCGTGAACTTGGCTCCATGTCCCCCGGGGGCCGGCGTCCACACAAGATCTGAGGGCGCGACGCGGACGAAGTCTTTCGGCGTCTCCGCAGCGAGGCTCGGGCCCGCGGCGAGGATCGCCGCCGCTCCGATGAGGAGCCCGCGGCTCCAACGCGCCCCTACGCCCATGGTTTGGGTCCTCCCGTGCGGCGCGGATCAGCCCATGCCGTCCAGCCCCGCCTACGCCTCCCAATGCCCGGCCGCACGGGAAAATCAAGATGCGGGGGCGCCCATGGCTCATCTCACGCTCGCGCGCCGGCCCCGCCGACCTCTGATCAGCCGGGCCCGGTAGCGCCCGCCGCCGCGCCGAGGTTCGCCTTGAAATGCCCGCCGGTCTCCCCCGCGCTGCCGGGTTTGACGCGCCCGGCTGCGGAGCGCTCACAAGAGGCGATGTTGAGGTGCGGGAATAACAGCTCGGCCGTTCGATAGGCCTCCTCGAGGTGCGGATATCCTGAGAGAATGAAGGTCTCGACGCCGAGGGCGCGGTATTCTCTGATGCGCGCCGCAACGTTTTCAGGGGATCCCACAAGCGCCGTTCCCGCGCCGCCCCTCACGAGGCCCACGCCGGCCCAGATGTTGGGATAGACGTGCAGTTTGTCCCGCCGTCCGCCGTGTAGGGCGCGCATGCGGGCCTGACCGACCGAATCCAGGGCCGCCAGATTGGTCTGGACCTGATCGATGACGGCCTGATCGACACGGCTGATGAGACGATCCGCCTCCGCCCAGGCCAGCTCCTCAGTCTCGCGGACGATGATGTGAAACCGAATCCCAAAGCGCAGGGTCCTGCCCCTGGCGGCTGCGGCGGCGCGCAGGACCGCGATCTTCTCCGCCACCGCCGACGGAGGCTCGCCCCAGGTCAGATGGACGTCGATCTGGTCTGCGCTCACGGCGTTGGCGGCGTCTGAGGAGCCTCCGATGTAAAGCGGCGGGCCTGCAGGACTGACGGGCGGGAAGAGGAGACTGGCGCCTTGAGTTCGGATGTAGCGTCCTTCGTAGTCCACGGTCTGGCCCGCCATGAGGCGCTTCCACACCGTCAGGAACTCGTCGGCCATGGCGTAACGCGCATCGTGGTCGACGAACACCCCATCCGCCGCCAGCTCGGCGGCGCTTCCCCCCGCTACGATGTTGATGAGCAGGCGCCCGCCCGTGATGCGGTCCAGGGTCGCCGCTTGACGCGCGGCGAACAGGGGAGAGGTGACCCCGGGCCGCACGGCCACGAGAAACTTGAGATTGCGGGTGAGGGGCGCAAGGGCGCTGGCGAGGATCCAAGAATCCTCGCAGGTGCGGCCGGTTGGGATCAGAACGCCGTGAAAACCCAGCCGGTCGGCGGCTTGGCCGATCTGGGAGAGGTAGTCGAACTCGGTGCCGCGAGACCCTTCCTCCGCGCCCAGCCAGCGTCCGTCGCCATGGGAGGGAATGAACCAGAACGGATGAACGGGCGCGTCAGGCGCGTCCATGGGCGGGTCAGAAGCCATTGGGCCTCGCCTGCGCGGCCTGCGCCGAGACGGGGTTGGCCGACAACAGGCGCTTTACCGTCGTCTCCACCTCAGCCCGGGTCTCCGCATCCCGAGGTCCGCTGCCCGGGCTGGTGAAGCCCACATGCGCCGCCTTCACCAGGCCGTCCCGACCGATGAAGAAGGTGGTGGGCCAGGCGTTGAGGTTCTCCGCCTGCGGAAGCTTGTCGTTGACCTCTTTCGGCTGGCCCGCGAGGAGGACCGTGTAGGTCAGCCCATACCGCGCAATAAAGGCGCGCAGGCGCTCGGGGTCGGCCAACTGATCCGGCTGTTCAAAGTCCAGGGCGACGATCTCAAGGCCCTGGGCGTGATATTTGGCGTAAAGCGCCTCAAGGAACGGCGCCTCGTCGTGACAGTTGGGGCACCAGCTCCCCATGACGTCCACAACCACCACCTTGCCTCTGAACTGCGCGTCTGTGTTGGAGATGGTCCGGCCGGAAAGGTCAGGGAAGCTGAATCGAAGCGGCTTTGCGGGTTCCTTGACGCGGGTGTGCCGGGTCGGGTCGGTGGGCACGGCCCCAAGGGCGGCCGCCTCCGGTGCACGAAGGGCGCTAAAGGTGCGCACGCCTGATCCGTCGGTCAGGATGAGCTTAAGGGTCTTGTCGGGCTGGACGGCGATGTCTAGGGACGCCGCCCGTTCGCCTGCGAAATGCGAAAGGTGAAAGACCCCGTCCCTAAAACCCCCGTTAAGGTCCCCTGTGTCGCCGTCAATCCGAAGGATGGCGGCGTCGGTCACTCCGTCCTTCTGCTGGATGATCAGACGCCAGGCCTTCTCGCCCTTGGGACTGTCGTAGGGAACAATCCATTCCCCGGCGATGACCGGCGCCCCCGGGACGGCCTTAGGGGGGCTCCAGCCGCGCCGGGCGCGGATCTTGGTCGTCCGTCCTGCGGCGACATAGGTCCCCTCCAGCTGGTCTCCCGCGACTTCGGCGTCGATCGCCGCCGCGTAACTTGGGAAGTCTAGGTGAAGCCGTCCGTTGATGAACCGTCCGGCCGTGGAGGGGTTGGTCCGTCGCGGGCCGTCGAAAAACGCGCCGGACGCCTCCTGGCCGTGCGCGGCTAGATCGAGCCGGAAAGGAATTTCCGCGCCGCCGACCTCAGCCGTGGCGCTCCATGATCCGGTGATCCCATCCTCCGCCGCAAACCCTGCGTGCGGCGCCACAAGCGCGACGGACGCGCTGACCGCCGCGAGCAAACCTGCCATGGACCTCATTGTGAACCCACACATCGTCCGGCCTCCGTCTTGCGCGGAGGATCTCATAGCGCTCTTGATAGCTCCGATGGGAAGGCTGCGCGCGCGAGCATATCTTACGGGGCGTGAAGCAAATCTTTCGGCGCGGCCCGTGACTTGAGGAAGGCTTCTGATCGCCCATGACCACGCAAAACGATCCCGCCTTGCAAGGCCCGGGAACAAAGCCGTCCGGTCGGCGCGTGCTTCTCCTGGGGGCGACGGGGACCATAGGCCGAGCGTGCGCCGCCGCCCTGGTCAAGCGGGGCCATGCGGTCGTTTCGTTCCAACGACCCGTCGCCCAGACGGCGGGACCGGCGATGGGGACTAGCCGCGCGGCGCCCTGCCCTGGCGTCGCGGTGCGCTATGGCGACGTGCTCGACCCGAGATCCGTCGCTCAGGACGCTTTTCGCGGCGAGCCGTTTGACGCGGTGGTCTCTTGCATGGCCTCGCGCACGGGCGCGCCCAAGGACGCCTGGGCGGTGGATCATCAGGGCAATCTCAACGTTCTGCGGGCGGCCCAGTCCATCGGCGTCGAGCGGTTTGTGCTCCTGTCCGCCATCTGCGTGCAGAAGCCGCGCTTAGAGTTTCAGCGCGCGAAACTCGCCTTTGAGGCGGCGCTTATGACATCGGGCGTCACCTACGCCATCGTCCGCCCGACGGCTTTTTTCAAATCCCTCTCCGGTCAAATCGAACGGGTCCGGGCGGGAAGACCGTTCCTCCTGTTCGGCGACGGGCGCGGGACCGCGTGCAAGCCCATCAGCGACGAAGACCTGGCCGAGTTCATGGCCGACCGTCTTGAGGACGAGGCCCAAACCAACGCGATTTTTCCCATCGGCGGCCCCGGGCCGGCCGTGACGCCCCGCGAGCAGGGCGAACGCCTTTTCGCGCTGCTCGGACGGCCGCCGCGGTTTCAAAGCGTTCCGCCGGCCATGCTCGATGGGATCATCGCCTGCCTCGCCGCCGGCGGCGTTCTCTTCCCTTCCCTGGCGGCCAAGGCCGAACTGGCGCGGATCGGCCGCTACTATGCGACCGAGTCTATGCTTGCGCTCAACCCTGTGACCGGCCTTTACGATGCTGACGCCACCCCCTCGACAGGGCGTAAGTCGCTGTTCGACTACTATGCGGAGGTCCTTGCCGGCGAGGCGCGGGCGGATCTTGGAGACCATGCTGTTTTCGGCGCGGCCCCTTAAGCGCCGGCGCGCGCGACGGGCGTCGCGGGTTTACGCCGGGACGCGCCCGACAATCTCTTCAGCCTTGGCGAATAGGGCGGGGTCGATGACGAGGCCCGACGCCGCGGCGTTCTCCTCAAGCTGGCTGGGTCGGCTCGCGCCGACGATGGCCGAGGCGACATTGGGCTCCCTCAAGACCCAGGCAAGCGCGAACTGCGAGAGCGTGCAGCCGGCCTCGGCAGCGAGGGGCTTGAGGGCGTCAACCGCATCGAGCACCTCCGGCCTTAGCCAGTTGCTCATCATCTGACCCATGCTTTGGCTGCTCGCGCGGGTGTCGGCGGGGGGTGTCGCGCCGGTCGCGTACTTGCCTGAAAGGACCCCCTGCGCCAGGGGAGACCAGACGATTTGCGAGACGCCTAACTGGGCGCACAGGGGGATGACCTTGGCCTCCGGGCGCCGCCACAGGAGGGAGTATTGAGGCTGACTGGAGACGAATCGCTCGACGCCGGGCAGGGCGAAGGCGGCTTCAATCTGCGCCGGCGCCCATTCGCTGAAGCCGATGTAGCGGGCCTTCCCCTGGCGGACGACGTCGCTCAGGGCCTCCAGGGTCTCCTCAAGGGGCGTGTCTGCGTCGTAGCGGTGACACTGATAGAGATCCACATAGTCGGTCCGCAGCCGCCCGAGGGACGCGTCGATTTGCTTGAAGATCTGCCCGCGGGAGAGCCCGCGGTCCGTCTCGCTCATGGGAAAGAAGACCTTGGTGGCGAGGATATAGCTGTCCCTCGCCCGTCCCTTGAGGGTCTCGCCGAGAAAGCTTTCCGCCGCACCGCGTCCGTAGACGTTGGCGGTGTCGATGAAATTGATCCCGAGATCAAAGGCTTTGTCGACACAGGCGCTGGCGGCGTCCCGCTCCACGCCCACGCCGTAGGTCAGCCAGGACCCGAGGGAGATTTCCGAAACTGCAAGGTCGCTTGAGCCGAGTTTACGCCGCTTCATAAGAGCCGCTCCTTAAGGGTTGAGGTCGGACCGCCGGCGCCCAAGCGCTAGAGGTCTAAAGCCTCCTGAGGGTTCATCCGTTCCGCCCCGAGGGGCCGCATCGGTCAGGCCGCGCTCGCCGCGAGGTGCGGCGCGCCCCTTTCCGGAGCGATCACAGCCTGGGCGAAGCGCTCCATCTCTTCCAGTTGAGGGCTCATTTGCAGGAGCAGGAGATCCACCCCCGCCGCCTCAAACGCCGCGATCCGGCTTCGGACCTGATCGGGCGTTCCGATCAGGTTGGGGCGAAGGCCGCGGTTGGAGACAGAGTACTCCTGAAGCTTCATCTCCCGCTCAAGCTCCGTCCCCGAAAGCCATTGCTGAAAATTTGCGAACCCGGGCTGGGTCGGGTCCAGGCGCGTGATGCGCTCCACCTCCTTGCGGGCCTCGGATTCATGGTCCCTGACGATGGCGTAGGCGGCCATACCAAAGATCAGGGGCGGCCCGCCCACGTCCTCGCGCCGTTTCTTCATGTCAGCGATCTTTTCGGCGATCACCGACGGCTCGTCGCCGTGCATGACATAGGCGTCGCACTGGCGGGCGATCATGGACTTGGCCGTCTCCGACTCGCCGCCTGCATAGATGGTCGGCCGCTTTGCCGGTTTGGGCGCGCACTGGGCGTCCTTGAGCTGGTAGCGGGCGCCCTGATGGGTGAAACCCGCCTTCGTCCATAAACCGTCCACGACCGCGAGCCACTCGGACGTTCGTCCATAGCGGTCATCGTGCTGGTCGAACGGCAGGCCGTAGCTTTGCGCCTCCTCGGCCCACCAGGACGACACGACATTGAGCGCAAGCCGACCGCGCGAGATCTGGTCGATATTGGCGGCTTGTTTGGCGAACAGGGCGGGATGGTGGAAATTCGGCCGCACGGCGACCATGAGCTCGAGGGTCTGGGTGACCGCTGCAAGGGCCGCCGCCGTCGACCAGGCGTCGAGGGCGGGCTGATCCACGCCCTTGATGTCGTTCAGATTGAGCTCTGCGATGAGGGTAAGGTCGTAGCCGATAGCCTCCGCCCGCAGACAGAGCCTTCGCATATAATCCCAGCTCGCCTCCATCCCCTCGTCAGGAACATTGCGAAGCCACCCGCCGAACACCGGCGCCCAAAAGCCGTATCTCACGCCGCCTTGCTCCCTTTGGTTTCGATCTCGCGGACCAGGAAATCCACCAGCCTGTCATGGGGATCATAGCCGAGAACCTTCACCGGGTCGGCGACGAAGTTGGACAGGGCGTTGATGTCGTAGAACCGCGCCGCTCCGTCCCGGTCGTCCACCATGTACTCCACGCCCCCCACATCGAGGCGCGCCGCGCGGGCGACGCTTTCGACGGCTCTTATTATCGCCTCATCCGGTTGGTGCGCTTCAATCGTGATCGTGGGTTTATCCGCCAGGCACACATCCGCCGGACAGAGGTCGAAAGTGGACCCGGCCCCATTGAGGGCGATGGCGTAGAGGAAGCGACCGCCGAGGGTTTCGCACCGGAAGATCCTGCCGTCCCGGGCGGGGACGTACTCCTGCACCAACGCGACGCCGTCGACGCCCACGGGGGTGGCGCCGTCTTGGGCATAGGCGCGCAGTTCCTCAAGGGTGTCGTATCGGATCATCCCTGCGCCCGACCCGCCGATATTCACTTTCACCATGACCGGAAAGCGCAGGTTCTCCGCCGCCCTGACCACGTCACCGCGTCGGTGCACCACCCGCGTCGCGGGGGTGTTCAGACCAAGGGCGCGGAAGAGGCTGAGCTGGCGGGCCTTGCTAGCGTCCACCGCCAGGGCCGCCGATCCGTTGATCACGCGGGCTCCGGCGCCCTCCCAATGGGCCAGGAGCGCCTGGGTGTAGAAGGTCGCGTGTTCCTCCTGCCTGAGGAAGGAGGACATGGCGAGACGGTTGAACACCACCTTCGCCGGCGCGGCCGCCTCCTCAGGATCGAACAGATGGTCCTGAATGGCGATTTTGAGGTAGTCCACGCCCCGACCCTCCAGGGCGGCGAACAGGGGGTTGAACCACTGGGGATGTTCAAAATAAACGGCCAAGTCGGTCATGGTCGACGCTTCCTTTAGAACGCCGCCACGACGGCGCCGTGGTAATGGGCGGAGATGAACGCCTTCACCGACGGACTGGTGAGGGCGCGTGCGAGGATCCGAACGTCCGGGGCGTTCTGATTGTCGGGGCGGGAGACGAGATAGTTCACATAGGGCGAGCGGCTGTCCTCCAGGATGAGGGCGTCGCGGGTGGGATCAAGCTTCGCATCAAGGGCGTAGTTGGTGTTGATGAGCGCTAAGTCCACCTGATCCAGAACCCGCGGCAGGGTGGCGCCTTCGAGCTCCTTGAATTTCAATCCTCGCGGGTTGGAGGCGATGTCCTTCAGGGTCGCGAGGGGATCCACAGGATTTCGTAGGCCGATGAGCCCGGCCTTCTGCAAGAGAAGAAGCGCCCGCCCCTCGTTGGAGGCCTCGTCCGGCACCGCCACCGTGGCGCCCGCGGGGAGGTCGGCGAGGGAGTGGAAGCGTTTGGAGTAGGCGCCGAGGGGCTCGATGTGGACGCCGATCACCGGCGCCAGATGGGTGCCCCGATCCCGGTTGAACTGCTCAAGGTAGGGCAGGGTTTCGAAGTAGTTCACGTCCAGCCGCTTCTGATCCACCTGCAGGTTGGGTTGGACGTAGTCATTGAAGACGGTGATTTGCAGATCCACGCCCTGGCGCGCGAGGTCGGGGCGAATGAACTGCAGGATTTCGGCGTGCGGCACCGCCGTCGCGCCCACGCGAAGAGGCCGACCCTTGGACGAGGATGTCGGCGCACAGCCGGCGAGGACCAGGGCCAGGCCGACTAGGATGAATCGTCGCGAGGTCATCAGGATTTCCAATCGGCGGTTGTGACGGGATCAGCGGCGGTTGAACCGGAGCGTCAGGCGGTCTCCGACGGTCTGGAGGATTTGGACCAGGATGAGGAGAAGCACGACGGTGACGACCATGACGTCGGTCTGGAACCGTTGATACCCGAAGCGGACCGCAAGATCGCCCAGGCCGCCGGCCCCCACCACCCCAGCCATGGCGGTGTAGGAGACAAGAGCGACCGCCGTGACGGTGGTGGCCGCGATGAGGCCCGGGGTCGCTTCGGGAAGTAGAGCCCGTAAGATGATCTGGCTCGGAGACGCCCCCATGGATTTGGCCGCCTCCACAACCCCTTTGTCGACCGCCCGTAGGGCGCTCTCCACGAGGCGCGCGAAGAACGGCGCAGCCCCGACGACGAGGGGCGGTATGGCGCCCTCGACGCCCAGGGAGGTGCCCACAAGCGCCACCGTCACGGGGATCATCACGATCAAAAGGATGATGAAGGGCACAGACCGGAGCACGTTCACCACGAAGGAGAGGATGCGGTGCGTCCAAGGCTGCTCGAGGAGTTCGCCCTTCGCCGTCAGGAAGAGCGCCACCCCGAGGGGAAGCCCGAGGATGACCGTCAGGCTGAGGGAGCCGAGGAGCATGAGGAGGGTGGCGATGGAGGCGGTGAGGATGTCGCCCCAGTCCACATGGGTGAAAAGAGCGCTCATGACGCGCCCTCCCGCACCCGCACCCCGGCTTCGGCGAACCGCGCCAGGGCCGCATCCACATCCCCTCCCGTAAGGGTCAGGGTGAGCTGGCCGTAGGGTTCGCCCTTGATGGTGGAGATGCGGCCGGCGAGAAGGGAGTAATCCACGCCCGTCTCCCGCGCGATGCGCCCGAGGAGTGGGGCGCGGGTGGCCTCGCCTCGGTAGATGAGGCGAACGAGACGCCCAACAACGGGGCCCGCCTCGGCCTGATCGTCTCTTAGGAGGCGCCGCGTGATGGGGCGCCTCGGGTCAAGGAACACCTCCACAACCTCGCCCATCTCCACGATCTGCCCCGCCTCAAGGACGGCGACGCGGTCGCAAATCCGTCGAACCACCTCCATCTCATGGGTGATGAGGACGATAGTCAGGCCAAGCTCACGGTTAAGCGCGCTCAGGAGGTCGAGCATCTGGGCGCTGGTCTGCGGGTCAAGGGCGCTGGTGGCTTCATCGCAAAGCAGGACCGCAGGCCCGCAGGCCAGGGCTCGCGCGAGGCCGACCCTCTGTTTCTGGCCGCCTGAGAGCTGAGCGGGATACTTTTTCGCGTGCCCGCCGAGGCCGACCCGGTCGAGGAGGGTGCGCGCCCGCTCCAGAATCCCCGGGTTTGAAAGCCCGCCCTCAAGGCGCAGGGGGAAGGCCACATTCTCGAGGACCGTCTTGGAGGCGAGAAGGTTGAAATGCTGAAAAATCATGCCCATGCGGCGCCGGCGCGCCCTGAGGGCGTCCGCCGTCAGACTGCACAGATCCTCTCCCTCAATGAGCACTCGCCCCGCGGTGGGGCGCTCAAGCAGATTGATGAGGCGGATGAGGGTCGATTTTCCGGCGCCCGATTCGCCGATGACGCCGAAAATCTCTCCACTCTGGACCGACAGGCTCACCCCCCGGACCGCCGCTGTGGCGGAGGCCCCGGCGCCGTAGGTTTTGGACACATCGATGAGTTCAATAAGGGGTCGGTCGACCAAGGCGGGGCCCATGAAGCGGCCGGGGATCCGGCGGTGGGACGGCTCCTAAGGGTCCCGCGCATCCCGGGCAATGAAGTTTATCTGAATGCAGACGGTGAAAATCGCCTTCAGCTGTAGGAGGGGGGATGGAAAACCCGGGCGGGAGTTTTACACAGGACGAATAGAGTTTGGGGGGGCGTTCGATGGTTTTCGCTGAAACACGCGGCGCGAGGGCGCTCTGCGTCGCCGTGGGGTTGCTTGTCTCCGCCTCATCCGCCGTGGCCTCCCCGCCTGATCCGATGACCCTTCCCGGCTCCAGCGACATTCCCAAGGTCTTCGTTAAGCCCACAGACGCCAACGACTACGTCAAGCGCGTAGAGATGATCCCCATGCGCGACGGGGTTAAGCTCTACACGGTCATCGTGGCGCCTAAGGACGCCAAGGATGCCCCCATCATCCTGACCCGCACGCCCTATAACGCGGCGAAACGCGCCGAACGCGAAGACAGCCCCTCCATGCTGTCCTTGCTGCCTTTGGCGGACGAGCCGTTCGTCGCCGGCGGATATATCCGCGTTTATCAGGATATTCGGGGCAAATACGGATCGGAAGGCGTCTACGAAATGACCCGACCGCCGCGGGGGCCTCTCAACCCGAGCGCGACGGACGACACCACCGACGCCTGGGACACCATCGACTGGCTTGTGAAGCATCTGCCCCAGTCAAACGGCAAGGTAGGCATGATCGGATCCTCCTATGAGGGATGGACCGTGGCCATGGCCCTCCTGGATCCGCATCCGGCGCTGAAGGCTGCGGTGCCGGAAAGTCCGATGATCGACGGTTGGATGGGCGACGACTGGTACCACTACGGCGCCATGCGCCAGCCCAATTTCGACTACATCGCCGGCCAGACCGAGCAGAAGGGCGCCGGCGCAGGCGTGCCGCGGGCGCGTTACGACGACTATGAAACTTTTCTGCTGGCGGGCTCGCCGAAGGCCTACGCGGACAAGGAGGGGCTCGACCAGTTGGGCTTCTGGCGGCGCATGCTGGCCCACCCGTCCTATGACGGGTTCTGGAGCGGCCAGGCCCTGGATAAGCTCCTCGCCGAACACCCCTCAAACGTCCCAACCCTTTGGGAGCAGGGCCTGTGGGACCAGGAGGATATGTGGGGCGCCAACCACGCGTTTCTGGCCCTCAAGGCCGCGGGTCATGAAGGCAACAACTGGCTGGTCATGGGCCCGTGGTTTCACAGCCAGGTCAACCGCGAGGGCTTCTCCCTTGGGGTGTTCCGATGGAACGGGGATACGGCGCTGCAGTTTCGGCAGGACATGGTCCTGCCGTTCTTCAACGAGCACCTGAAGGGCGGACCGCCGGCCAACCTGGCGCGAGCCGCGGTTTACAACGCCGTGGAAAACCACTGGGATCGCTTTTCGGACTGGCCCCTCGCGTGCGAGTCGGCCTGCTCGGCGCCGCTGAAGCCCATCTATCTTCAGGCGGGGTTCGGCCTTGGGTTCCAAAAGCCCGGCGCGGACGGCGGCGCGGACGCCTATGTCTCCGACCCCTCCAAGCCCGTCCCCTATCTGCCCCGGCCGGTCAGGTTCGCGGACGGCGACGCGTGGCGGACCTGGCTTGATCGGGATCAGCGGTTTGTGGACGGCCGCTCGGACGTGCTGTCCTACGAGACCGAGCCTTTGACATCGCCAGTGCGCATCGCCGGCGCGCCCATTGCGGACATCCTGGCCAAGACGACGGGTACGGATGGGGACTTCGTGGTCAAGCTCATCGACGTCTATCCGCCCCTCTATCCGAGCCAGCCCGAGCTCGGGGGCTATGAGCGCAACGTCGCCATGGATATTTTCCGTGGCCGCTACCGGGAGAGCTTTGTCAATCCGACGCCCATTCCGCCTAACGAAAAGCAGCGCTACCGCTTTGTGCTGCCCAACGCCGACTACGTGTTCAAGCCCGGTCACCGGATCATGGTTCAGATCCAGTCCGCCTGGTTCCCCCTCTACGACCGCAACCCGCAGACCTTTGTGGACAATCCCCTCGAAGCCAAGCCTTCCGACTACCAGAAAGCGACCGTCACCATCCTCCACGCCGAGGCGGCGGCGAGCGCGGTCTGGTTGCCCATCGTCCCCTAACGGCGGCGGAGCCGCCATCGGTCAGGTCCTGGCGCCCCCGGAGGCGTGCGCGGATCAGGGGGGCGTAGGCTTGCCGCCGGCCATGTAGACGACGCCGGCCTCCCCAGGCCCAACCTCAGGTCCAATCCTCTGGGATCGGCCGCGACCTCTCCGCGAGGGCTCGCCCTTGGCGGATCCGCCCGAAGGGGCCCTAGTCCTTGGCGCGTTCGACGTAGGTTCCGTCGGCGGTCATGACCACCACCCGGGTTCCCGCGGTCAGGTAGGCGGGGACCATGATGCGCGCCCCGTTGGAAAGGATGGCGGGCTTGTAGGAGCCGGAGGCGGTCTGACCCTTCACCGCAGGCTCGGTCTCCACAACCTCGAGGGTGGCGCGGGCCGGGAGGTCGATGGCGATGGGGACGCCTTCATGCAGGGAGAGGCTGACGGTCATCCCGTCGGTGAGATAAGCCGCCGCGTCTCCGACGAGGTCGGCGGGTACGGACACCTGATCGTAGTTTTCCGGGTTCATGAAGTGGTACCCGTCGCCGTCCGAGTAGAGGAAGTTATAGGGACGCTCGTCCACGAACGCGCGCTCCACCTGCTCGGTGGTGCGATAGCGTTCGGAGACTTTAACGCCGTCGGCGATGCGGCGCATGTCGAGCTGCGTCACCGGCGTGCCCTTGCCGGGATGAATATTCTCCATGCTCAAGACCACATAGAGCTTGCCGTCGATGTCCACGACGGACCCCTTCCGGAGGGAACTGGCTGCGACCTTCAAACTGTCATCCTCGATGCTCGCCCCTTCGGGCGCTGCCCGGCGCGCCGCAGGCCGCCAGGGCCTGGCGACGCTTGAGCGCTCTGTGCGGTGCCTACACCGTCTGGCGCCCGGAGCGCCAGTGGGCCATAGGACGTGAAAATGAATTTCTCTGCAACGCTTCGGGAGCGCGACAGTGACCGACGGCCTTGAGATCCCCTGGTGGCGTCAGGACCGTCACCAGAGCCGCCGACCGCGCCTCCTCGTTCGCAACGTCCTCAAGACGCGGGTTCGCGCCTATTTCGAGGCGGAGGGATTTTTGGAGGTCGACGCGGCTATCCTTCAGGTTTCGCCGGGCAATGAGGCCCATCTCCACGGCTTCGCCACGGACATAGTGGCGCCGTCTGGCGAAACGAACCGGCTTTATCTGCACACCTCTCCGGAATTTGCATGCAAGACCCTTCTGGCGGCTGGAGAAAGGCGCATCTTCGACTTTGCCCGCGTGTTTCGAAACCGTGAGCGAGGACCGCTGCATCACCCGGAGTTCACCCTCCTTGAGTGGTATCGCACCGAGGAGCCCTATGAGGCCCTCATGGCCGACTGCACGCGCCTCCTCGCCCTCGCCGCAGAGGCGGGCGGGCGGGCGCAGTTCGCCTTCCGGGGCCGCATGATGGATCCCTTCGCCGATCCGGAACGCCTCACCGTCGCTGAGGCCTTCCAGCGCTACGCCGGCCTCGACCTCCTCGCCTGTCTCGACGGCGAAGGTTCAGGCGATGTCCGGCGTCTGGCGGAAGGCGCCCGCAGTCTTGGCGTGCGCGTGGCGGAGGACGACGTCTGGGCGGACATTTTCAGCCGCATTCTCACCGCGCGTATCGAGCCGCGCCTTGGCGTTGGGCGCGCGACGATCCTTTGCGAGTATCCCGCGTGCGAGGCCGCCCTCGCCCGACTCAGTCCGGCGGACCAGCGTGTGGCGGAACGTTTCGAGCTCTACGCCTGCGGCGTCGAGCTAGCCAACGCCTTCGCCGAGCTCACCGATCCGGACGAACAGCGACGGCGCTTCACCGTGGAAATGGACGAGATGCAGCGCGTCTACGGCTATCGATATCCCATCGACGAAGCTTTTCTGAGCGCCCTCGCTCACATGCGTCCCGCGTCTGGCGCCGCCCTTGGATTTGATCGGCTGACCATGCTGGCGACGGGGGCTGAGCGTATCGACGACGTGCTATGGACGCCAGTTACGGATCGGTTCTAACCGCGCCCTGTTGCGCGCGACGCCGGCGGCGCTCATATGGCCCCGTCCATGCCTCAGGATCTCACCGCCCGTTCCCCCGCGGCTTTGGCCGCGTTGGGATTGATCGAACCGCATCGGGTGCCGGCCCTGGAGGCGGTGGCCGCGCGCTACGCCGTGGCGGTGACCGCGGCGAGCCTGGCCGTCATGGACCCGGCAGATCCCAATGATCCCATCGCCGCCCAGTTCATTCCGCATGAAGCCGAGCTGGAGGGGAGTGCGCAAGAGCGGGCCGATCCCGTCGGCGACCGGGCCCACAGTCCCGTACCGGGCGTCGTGCACCGCTATCCTGACCGGGCGCTACTCATGGCGACCCACGCGTGCGCGAGCTACTGTCGGTTTTGCTTTCGGCGCGAGGTCGTTGGACCCACAGGCGAGGGCGGCCTTGCGCCGAACGACCTCGACCGCGCCATGGATTACATTCGCGGGCGCGAGGAGATTTGGGAGGTTATCCTCACGGGGGGCGATCCCCTGGTCCTCTCTCCACGCCGCCTCGGCGCCATTATGGACGCCCTGGAGGCGATCCCGCACGTCAAGATCGTGCGCTTGCACAGTCGCGTCCCCGCCGTCGCGCCAGAGCGGATTACGGAGGATCTCGTCGCCGCCTTGCGGCGGAGGGACCAAAAAGCGATCTATGTGGCTCTTCACGCCAATCATGCCAGGGAGCTTACGCCGGAGGCGCGGGCCGCCTGCGCCCGTCTCATTGATGCGGGCGTCTGCATGGTCAGTCAGACCGTGCTCTTGAAGGGCGTCAACGACGACCCTTCAACCCTCGCCGACCTCATGCGGGCCTTCGTGGAAACCCGGATCAAGCCCTACTACCTGCACCACGGGGATCTTGCGCCAGGGACGGGGCATCTGCGCGTACCCCTGGAGCGCGGGCGCGCGCTGGTGAAGGCGCTTAGGGGCAACATATCGGGCCTGTGTCAGCCGACCTTCGTTCTCGATATCCCCGGCGGCTACGGCAAGGTTCCGGTCGGACCGTCCTATGTGAGCCGCGCGAAAACTGGCGAAACAATTATAGAGGACCCTTGGGGGCTGGATCACGAATATCCTCCCTCTAGTATTTAAGTAGGTTAAAGTATTTTCATAATACCCGCCTAGCCTTTCCAGCATGAGAAATTTTTCATTTTAGAGTCTCTAGACCATCGCATACTTCAATTTTAGGTCTATTGATCTGAGAGATATTCTTGCGGTCGCTTCATCTTTCAGCGCCCGATAGGGGGTGTGTTCAAGCGAACGCCCATGGATTTTCGCCCAAAGCGCCCTGGCGCAGTCCTGCGCAGCGGTCCAGCCCCCCCAGGCATGGGGCGCAAGGGTCCGGCGGCGAAGACCTTTTTAGGATCATCGTCCCCATGTCCAAGCATCGCCTCCTCGCCGTTTTAGCCGCTGGGGTCCTGAGCGCCGCCGCCGGCGCCGCTGTCCCGCAGCCCGGACCCTTCAGCTTCGATCAGGTGGAGTTCATGCCGCGGGGGCAGCGAGACCCCGCCGCGAGGGCTTTCCTCAACCAGACGGTCGTCAAGGGCATGCCCATGGCGAGCGCCGTGGCGGCGGTGCGCCGCGCCGGGACTATCTGCCATGGACACAAAGACGGCAGCGTCGTCTGCAGCCATGTTTCTTTCCGCCGTCCGCCGGGGTTCGCTCTAGAAGACGTGTCCTGGGACGTTCGGATCTATCCTGACGCCAAGGGCGCGGTGGACCGGTTCACCGTCAGCCGCACGGTCTACGGGGGCTGACGCGGTTCGGTTCCCTCGCGCGGCCCGTTGTCCGCGGGGTGTAATGTCTGGCCCGGGACGGCGGCCGATCGTCTCGCAGGGGCCGTAAAGGGTGTGTCCTTCGCGCACCAGCGCCGCACTTTGAGCGGTCCCGCCGCCGTTTGGATTCCCTTCTCAGACAGGCGTGGTACAAGAGAACAAATCACAAACAATCCCAGAGGCGTCATGGACCAGCCTCATGAGACCGTCGGTCTTGGTGCGCCCGAGCCGGGGCGCCGCACCCTGGGGCTCGACCCCGCGTGTGCGCTGTACGGCTCAGCCCGCCGCGCCCGTCGTCTGCTCACGTCCGGCCTGGGCGCGGGGGGCTTGCGCCTGCCCGCCGCCGACGAACTCAATCGGTGGTCCTGGCTCGGCATCGTCAGATAAGCCGCGGCCGCCGCCCAAGCGCCGCCGCCCAAGCGCCGCCGCCAAAGCCCGGCCGTTGACGGCTGACCATGGCGGGACGCGGCCTAGCGAACGCTCCGCCACACAGGACGTTATATTACAATATCGCCTTTGTTATAGACACAAATCAGCATAGGAATATCACGTGGTACAATTTTGGAATAACGACCCCGAGAGGTGAGGGCTATGGCGGCTGTGCGGTTCACCCTTGCGGCGCGAAAGGCTTTACGCGGCCTGCCCAAGTCGGCGCGTGCTGACATCGAAGCCCAGCTTCATCGCGAAAGCTGTCTGAGGGAGGGACTGGAGCCTGGGAGCGGGCCCCTCGGCGGTCGCCTTCGCAGCGGCGCCTACCGTGTCATCGTGCGCGCGTCCGGCGAGGGTCTGGAGGTGGTGCGGGCCGGCCACCGCAAGGAGATTTACCAATGACGCCGAGGGGCCCGCCGATGGGCCCGGCTCGGCGCAGGGGGCCCGCGTGAACGTTCAAATTCTCAAAACTGACGGCGGAGATCTCGTCGTTCTCACGCGGCGCGATTTCGATGTTCTTCGAGCCCGCGCGGGAGATCCTGAGGCCGAGGCGGTTATCGCCGCTCGCCTTTTGCGCGACGCTGCCGGGGAGACGGCGGTTCCGGCCGCCGTCGCAGACGCCCTTCTTGACGGCGAGCCGCCGGTAAAAGTCTTGATGGCCTATCGCGGGCTGACCCAGCAGAAGCTCGCGGCGTTGAGCGGCCTCAGCCAGCCTTTCATCTCCAAGCTCGTCCGCGGCGACGTGGGCATGCGCAAGGATAGCCGCGACGCCCTCGCACGCGCCCTTGAGGTGTCTGCAGATCTCCTGGGCGGCTGACAGGCCTTCGCCCGCCAAAAGCCGCGCCCCCGCCGCACCCCGGACCCCGAGGGCGCCGCATAGGCCGTTTCGCGGACATGCGCTTCAGGGAAGATTCAGGAGGCCGCCGCGGCCTCCTCGGCGTCGAACCCGACGAAGACGGCAGCCTCGTCCACGCTTTTGCGACGTGACACAACGGCATTGGCGGGGAAGCTGTCGTCAGGATAACCCATGGCCACGCAGATCATGATGACTTGGTCGTCCGGAATGCCCGCATGCTCGCGCACCACGGGGGACTGCATGATCCCCTGGCTATTGATGACGCAGCCGAGGCCGCGCGACCAGGCGGCGGTGACGAGGGCGTTGGTCACCGCCCCGCAGTCGAAGGGCGCTATGTCGCCGCCATGAATGGAGCGGTCATAGGTCACGACGATGGAGACGGGCGCGTCAAACTGTCGAAACCCGCGCAGGACCCAGTCCTTGCGCTTTTCCTGATCGTGCCGCTCGATGCCCATGGCGGAGAAGAGTTGTTTCGCAATCTCGATTTGGCGCTCCCGGTGCGCGCCGGCGTATTCGCCATGGCTGCGGAACTCCCTCGAGGAGGGGACGCCGGCGAGGTTGCGTTCGGTGTTTCCGGCGCGGATGCGGTCGAGGGGCTCGCCCGCGACCACGTAGAAGTTCCACGGCTGCGTGTTCAGGGAGGAAGGCGCGCGCATGGCCAGCGCGATGACCTCTTTAATGAGGGCCTTAGGCACGGGATCGGGCTTGTAGCCTCTGGTGCTTCTGCGGCCCAGGATCACTTCGTCGAACGTCAAGGCCCTCACCCTCCCTGGCTTCATCTCAGCCTTACTACACAGGCGCTGGCGCCAGGACCAAGGCCATTGTAAAGCCGTCCCACCCCTTGGTCCCGACGGTCTGCATGGCTGTGGCCAAGAGGCGCGGTTCGGCGCCGATGAGGTCTGCGAACGCGCGAACGCCTTGCACGCTCTGATCGGGGCTTCGCGCATCGACCACGGCGCCGTCGCGGACAACATTGTCGCCGATGATAAGGCCGCCCGTCCGCGTCAGGCGAAGAGCCCAGGCGAGGTAAGCCGGGTTAGACGCCTTGTCCGCGTCGATGAAGACCAGGTCGAAGGGAGCCGAGCCGTCCGTGGCCAGAGCGGGAAGGCTCTCCAGCGCCGGGCCGACGCGCAGGTCCACTTGAGCATCGGCGCCGGCGCGGGTGAGGTTGGTCCGGGCGACGGCCGCATGGCGAGGATCGGCCTCCAAGGTGACGACCTTTCCCCCCTCGGCGAGGCCGCGCGCCATCCACTGGGTGGAGTAACCGCCGAGGGTTCCAATCTCCAGGATACGGCTCGCCCCAATGAGCCGCGTCATTAGCTCGAGGAAACGGCCCTGAAGCGGGGAGACGTCATGGGGCGGCAGGCCGGCGCGGCGGTTTTCCTCTAGAACCGCCTCGAACACAGGATCAGGCGGGGCGAGACGCTCGATGAAGAATTGATCCACCGCGGACCATTGGGCTTGCATGGGCGCGCGCCTCCTCCTTGTGGCGCAGGCCAAGCGCCGTCCGGGTTAAAGCATCCCCGCTTCGACGGCCATGCGCAGCAGATCGGCGGTGCGCGTCACGCCTAGCTTGGCTTTTATCAGGCTGCAGTTGTTAGCCACGGTCTTATAGCCGATGCCGAGAACGGCGGCTATTTCTCCAAGGCTGCGCCCGGCGGCGAGGTGTCGCAAGATCTCAAGGTCGCGGGGCGCCAGCTGGGCCAGGGACCCGGACGCGGGCTGGGGCTGGAGCACGAGAGCCTGGGCGATTTCGTGCTCCACATAGTGGCCGCCTGATCCCACGCGCTTAACAGCGCTGACCACCTCCTCCGGCGATGCATTCTTGCTGACATAGCCCTGCGCCCCCGCCTCCAAGGCCCGGGTCACATAGAGGGGTTCGGAATGCATGCTGAGGACGAGAATAGGCGAGGACGTGGAACTTCTCACCCTGGCGATGAGCTCGACGCCTCCAAGCTCGGGCAGGTTTAAGTCGAGGACAATAAGGTCGAAGCTGGACCCCTTGATCGCCGCAAGGCAGTCGCGCCCGCTGGCGGCCTCAAAAATTTCGACGTTCGACATCATGGAGAGGAGCCGCTTGAGACCCGCGCGCACGATGGCGTGGTCGTCGACGAGGAGGATCTTCATGCCGAAGCTCGTTGCGGCTTTATGCGCCAAGGTCGGGTTTGCCCCAAGGTCCCGGGGCTCTCCACGATGTCCGAGTAGCCCATGGTGCGATGCTCTACCGTTTGCGACGCCGCGAGGGGAGGCGTTGGGGGTCTCTCCTCTCATCGCGCCGAAGATCCTTAAAAAAGGGTCTGACTGAGGGCGATCTTATCACAGGAGAAATCGATTCAGCGTCATGTGGCCAGATTAGGAACCTTTCCCGAAGTTTTCGGGAAATTGCGGCATAGGCGTCACCGTCCGCCTTCCTTATGCATCCCCCCGGTCTTGGTAGGGGTAAATCTGCAATGCGTCCACGATTCAAGGGTTTCAGCGTTCTTTTCACGACCGCCGCGGCGGTCGCTCTGTCCGCCTCCTTCGCCAGCGCCGAGACGCCCGCCGCTTATGTCCCGTCCGCGGACGCCGCCGCGCCGCCCGCATCGGGCGCCGCTCAGGATCAGACGCCCGCGCCCCAGGATATCGTCATAACGGCGCAGCGCCTGAACGCCGCCCGCGACAGCATCAAGACCAGCGTCGGCGCCTCCACCTACAGCTTCGACAACGCCACCTTGCAGTCCATTCCCGGCGGCGAGAACGAGGCGCTCAATCAGGTCATCCTTCAAGCGCCGGGGGTTGCGCAGGATTCCTACGGCCAGCTTCACGTCCGCGGTGAGCACAACGGCCTGCAGTTCCGTTTGAACGGCATCATTCTTCCCGAAGGCCTATCCGTGTTCAGTCAGGCCATCCCGCCTCGGATCGCCAATAGCGTCGAACTGATTACGGGGGCCTTGCCGGCGGAATACGGCCTGCGCACGGGCGGCATCATCGACGTCACCACCAAGACCAGCTTCGACAACGTTGGCACGGTGTCCATCTATGGCGGCAGCCATGAGGAGGTCGAACCAAGCTTCTCCTACGGCGGGCATACCGACGACACCAATTTCTTCGTCACAGGAAGCTATCTGAAGAATGATCTTGGCATTGAGTCGCCCGACGAGCGGTCAAACCCGCTCCATGACCACACCGAGCAGTATCAGGGCTTCGCCTACCTCGATAAAATTCTCAATCCGAACAGTCGCATCGCCTTCATTCTCGGCACCTCCGACAACAAATTCCAAATTCCCGACCTGTCGGGAAACCAGAACGGCGGCCTCGGACTGACCGTGGATGGGCAGTCCAATTTCCCGAGCCAGCAGTTGAACGAAAACCAGCGTGAGCAGACCCAGTTCGCGGTGGCGAGCTATCTCTACACGACGGACAGGTACACCACCCAGGTGTCCCTGTTCGGCCGCTATTCCAGATTGGCGTTCTCACCGGACGAGATCGGCGACATCCTCTATAACGGGATCAGTCAGACTGCGGTAAAGACCGACACGGCAGGCGGCATTCAGGCCGAGGCGGAATACCATCTTTCAGCGGACCATACCCTTCGTGGCGGCATCATCGCCGAGCTCGACCACTCCACGAGCGCCACCACGTCTCAGGTCCTCTTGATCAACAATAATCCCGCAGACGCCAACTATGGGGCCGAGATCAGCGACCAGCCCTACACCATCATCGACGACAGCTCCAAGGTCGCCCAGACCTACAGCGTCTATCTCCAGGACGAGTGGAAAGCCCTGAAAAACGTCACTATCAACTACGGTCTTCGCTTCGACGATTTTGAGGGCTACCGGGATCAGAACCAGCTGAGCCCGCGGGTCAACCTCGTCTGGCTGCTGACCCCGGCGACGACGTTCCACATAGGCTACGCGCGGTATTTCACCCCGCCGCCCTTCGAGCTGATCAGCGGCAATTCGGTCAATAAGTTCATCGCGCCGACGGGAAATCCCTTGGTGACCTCGTCAGCCAATCCTTTGGTGGCCTCGAGCGGCCAGTTGGTCGCCACCACGGCCAACCCCCTCGTGTCGGCCGACACCACCCCCTACGCTGAGCGCGCCAACTACTACGACGTCGGCATAGCGCAAAAGCTCGGCCCCCACTTCAACATCGCCTTCGACTCCTACTACAAGACCTCCAAGGATCTTATCGATGAGGGTCAGTTTGGCGCGCCCATCATCCTCACGCCCTTCAACTACGCTCACGGCCTGCAATACGGCCTCGAACTCACCATGTCCTACGCCAACGGACCCTTTAACGCCTACGCCAACTTCTCTCACACCCGCGCCACCGGCGAAGACTGGATCACCAGCCAGTTCAGCTTCAGCCAGGCGCAGATCGACTATGTGAATTCTCACAATATCTTCCTTGATCATGATGAGAATTACGCGGTCTCTGCTGGGGCCAATTACCTATGGCAAGGCACGCGTTTCGGCGGAGACCTGATTTTCGGCAGTGGTCTTCGCGCTGACGCCAACCTCGCCAACCCCATTACCGAGGCGGACGGATCGGTGCTCACCGCCATCCCCAACGGGGTCGAGCTGCCGTCTTACGTGCAGTTCAACATCGCCATTTCCCATAAGTTCACCAACGTCGCCGGCGGCCCGCTGGAAATCCGCATGGACGTGATCAACCTGTTCGACGAGGTCTATCAAATCCGCAACGGCACGGGCGTGGGAGTCTTCGCCCCGCAATACGGGCCCCGCCGCGGCCTATTCTTCGGCGCCACCAAGGAGTTCTAGGGCTGCTGGCGCTTGCCGCGCCGGCCGACGTTACGATCTGCGCGGCGAGGGGGCGGACGTCCCAGGGATTATCACCCTCCAAGGTCATGGAGGCGCCCTCGGCGGGCCGCAGGGGCGGGTGGGGCGCATCGACGCTGTCGCAGGAAAACACGTTGACGCCGAATTGGTCCGGGGCGGGGCGTTTGCGGTGGAACAGGTAACTGCCGCACCGCCGGTAGACGTCGTGCTTCGCCTGACCCGTATTCCACGCGTGAAGGCTTGGAAGCTCTTCCCCGCTTCAACGACCAGGGCGTGCACCGGGCCTTTCACCCTACCGGGGTTGCCCTTGACGGCACGCGCACAATCAAAGGTGGTCCGGTCAAGGGATGTCAACTTGAAGCGGTATAAGGCCGCACCGCAATGGCGCGACCGGTTGTGCGGCGGCGTCCTCATGGCGGCGCTCCTCGAAAACGGGGCGCCCTGGCCTGTCCGGCGGCGCCGTCCTCTATTTTATGGGCCGCTCGCCGACCCAGGATTGAAGAGCGGTTGGCGGCGAGGAGCCTAGGCCGCCGTCGCGCGCGCCGCTGCGCCGGGACGGCGTTTTCTGACGATGGTCTGGGCGTTGGTGTATTCCAAGAGCCCCTCCAAGCCGCCCTCCACGCCGGCGCCCGACTACTTCGTGCCTCCGAAGGCCGCCGTGGGCGAGAGGTGTTAGGTTTCGTTGACCCACACCGTGCCGCTGGCCACGCGCTGGGCGATGTCCAAGGCCTTATCCTCATCCTGACCCCATACCGAACCCCCGAGGCCATAGTCCTTCGCGTTGGCGCGGGCCACGGCGTCCTCGTAATCATCGAACTTTAGAAGCGGAAGAACGGGCCCGAACTGCTCGTCCTGGACAATCCGTGCATCCTCGGGCGGATTGTCCAGGATGGTGATGGGCACGAAATAGCCGGGCGCCGAGGAGACCTCTCCGCCCATGAGGAACCTATAGCCCTTGTCCTTGGCGTACGTCACCCGGGCGTCCTTCAGGGGTTCGTAGACGTCTTTTTGAACGTACATCCTCTTGGTCGCGATGCAAATCTGACCGGTGTTGCGGAAGGCGGCCCAGAACAGCTCCTGCGCCACCGCCTCCACATCCACATCGGCCATGACGATGGCGGCGTCGTTGCCGCGTCCGGGTCGGGTGAAAGACGTGCGCGCGACGCGATGATTGGCAGGGACCTCGTCCTCTATTCGGGCCCGGCAGCGCCTAGGTGCGGCTTGTCGCGAGGGGCTCGTGCGTCGGCCGTCGGGCGCTTCTGAGAGGTTTCAGGGCGAACAGGGCGAGGAGGCCCGTGGCCAGATCCATGACGATAATCAGCGCGAACACCGGCGACCAGCTTCCCGCTCGATCGTGGATCAGCGCGGCTACGGGCCCGGCGAGGATCGAGCCGATCCCCTGCGCCATGTAGAGAAAGCCGTAATTGGTGGTGGCGTGCAGCTCGCCGAAGGTATCGGTCAAGGTGGATGGAAAGAGAGAGAAGATCTCTCCCCAGCCGAAGAAGACCACCCCGGAGAAAAGGACGTACAGGACAGGATCGCCGCGGCAGGCGATGAGAGCCGCCACCGCAACGCCCTCGCCGATGAAGGCGACGGCCATGGTGTTCTCGCGGCCAAGGCGATCTGAAATCCATCCGAAAAAGGGCCGCGTGGCCCCGTTGGTGATTCGATCCAACGTCAGGGCCAGGGGAAGAGCGGCGAACCCGAAGACGGTGACCTTGTCAGTGACGCCGAATTCGCGGCTGAAGGCGGCGAACTGGACGATGATCATTAATCCTCCCGTGGACATCATGGTCATCATGACGAACATCACCCAAAAGACGGGCGTCTTCAGCATATCCGCGGTTTTCACCGCTGGCGCCTGAGGGCGCTGTCCGGCGGCGGCATAGCCGAGGGGCGGGGATTTCATGAAGGCCGCCGCTAGAGCGCCGACCACGGCCAACGCCGCGCCAAAAGTCGTCAGCGTCGACTGATAGCTCGCCTTGGCCAGCATGCCGGAGATGGGAAAAGTCGTGAGCATGGCGCCAAAGCCATACCCGGCGGCGGCCATTCCCGTGGCGAAGCCGCGCCGGTCGGGAAACCACCGCGCCATCTGGCCGACGACGCCGACGTAGACGATCCCCGTGCCGACGCCGCCGAGGACCCCGTAGGTGAGGTAGAGGGTCCAGATCGTGTGGGCGAAGGCCGCCAGCACCCAGCTCAATCCGGAAAGGACGCAGCCGAGGGCCACAAGGACGCGGGCCCCGAACCGATCGATCAAACCGCCCTGCAAAGGCGAAAGACCGGTCTGCAGAACGATCAACAGGGAGATGGTCACCTGCACTGCAGGCAGTCCAGAATGGGTGGCCGCTTGCAGGGGCTTTACGAACAGGGTCCAGACGTACTGTGGGCTCGAAATCGCCATCATGGCCACCACGCCGGCCACGAGCTGCAACCAGCGGCCGCGCCCGAAGGTGTCGGCCGGCATTCCCTCCAGTGACATGGCTTTACGCTCTCCAGACCCGCCGCACAGAGCGCCCAGACAAAGGGCGGGGCCGGCGGGCCGCAAGGGATGCGACTCGCCTCCCTTCCGCTCCAGCTCTGGAAGCCCGCTCTCCAGGCGCCGGTCCCCTCCCGCGTTGGTTTTTTGTGCCGCCATCCCTCACTGCGCCTAGCCTTGGCGAACGTCTTGACGTCCGGGGCTTCGATGTGGGCCGGTTAATCGAGGCTTTCTCCGGGATCCTTATCTAAGAGCGCCTAGTTGCGAAAGCGCGCCAGCCGTCCGTCCAGCTGCTTCGCCTCTGCATGGTCTGGACCGCGGCGATCCTGGAAGTCAGTTTTATCTCAGGATTAATGATCGTCGATTGGACGCGAAGAAATTCCCGCAAAGCGGGCCGGAGCGACAGAATATCACAGCATTGTCTATGGATACGGCGCCGATGGTCCTCTGCATCTTGTCTGGTGTAAGACGAGCATAGGGCAAATTTGAACTCTGCAAGACCATCGGCGCCGCATTTCTTCATGAATTTCGGTGAAAGTCCCGATCAATCAAAATATGTCGGAAAAAGCCCCATCGCTTTGCTGCGATTGGCAAAGCCGCGCCGATGAAGCGTCGCGACGACACGCGGACAAATACGCTAAGTACGCTACTTTTTGTCAATTGGGAGGTGTCGGCCCCTAGTGAAATTACCGAGAGGACTTATATGACGTGCGCGGTGGGGCGCCGCCGATAAACTTCAAGAATGTAGGGTGCTAAGTGGGCATATTTATTCTTTCGTCGGTATTACTGATTGTCGTTCCAGTTTTGCTCTATTTCTGCGGCTACCTCGCTTATAAATTTACGAAGAAATTGCGACCGTAAAACTTAAGCTTCACACTCAGGGCTTAAAGGCGGTTTCGCCGACAGTACGGCCTCGCCGAAAACGTGCAGCTCCGGGGTTCTGACCCTGACGCCTAAAACGACACACCCCGCTGCGGCGCGGACCTCAACGTCTAGCCCGCGTCATGGCCGCGTCGAGGGATTGCAGGAACTTGGACCGGTCCAGTCGT
>Ga0116231_10004750_pt1 | contig 27293 bp, 24 predicted proteins | sample S1TSphgellanicum_2_FD_89695 | JGI IMG/M metagenome (GOLD analysis project Ga0116231, IMG submission 89695) | Host-associated microbial communities from peat moss isolated from Minnesota, USA - S1T2_Fd - Sphagnum magellanicum MG | ecosystem: Host-associated > Plants > Peat moss > Unclassified... | reverse complement strand
TTATAATTTTTTTTTATAAAAAACAAAAAAAAAAATTTAAAAATAAAAAAATTTCTAGAGATTTATTTAGATATACAAAAAAAAAAAAAAAATACTTTAATCAAAGAAAACGCGGACTAAGGTTTATTAATAATCGAGAAAAGTATTTTGTATCGAAAAGAAGAGCTATTTTAAAACTAAAATTTCTTTATTTAAAATTGCGTAGGGCTGGTACTCAAACAAAGAACATTAATTTAAAGAAACTAAAATATTTGAAAAAAAAAATATTAAAACTCAGAAAAAAAATATTAAAAAATTCACTGATTAGTTCTAGTAATAGAGATCTCTTAAATGATTTGTTGTTGTTGAAAAATAGGGGTATTAAATTTAAATTAAGAAAGTTTTATAAAAAAAAAAAAAGAAGATTGAAGCTTATAAGAAAAATTCTTAGTCAAAAGTATTATAATTTAAGGCGCATGGGAATGTTTTTTTTTCTTAAAAAAAGAAAATTAAAAAAGTTTAAAAATCCTAGATTTAATTTGAACAGCTTTTTCTTTTTAAAAAGATTGGGAAAAACTTATAGATCAAAAAACAACACAAAACCGGATGTTTTAAGATTAAATCGTTTAAAATTAAGTATTATTGGTTTAGTTTTAAAAAGATTAAATTTTGCTTTTTCGATTAGATATAAATTTTTTTCAATTTTTTTCGGTATTCTGGTAAAGAAACTACTTGTTAAGTATTTTGTTAATTTATTTAAATTCATTCCTTATAATATGAATTTGAGGTTTTCATTTATAAATAATAAAACGAGAATTATTGATATTGACGCCAAATATATTGTTAATTATTTAAGGTCTAAGATGTTAGAAATGGAAAAAATATCTATAAATAGTATAATTGAAAGTTTAAAAGAAAGTCTTAAGGATAACAAGAAAATAAAGGGTTATAAGGTTTGTTTTTCTGGTAGGTTTACTAGACGTCAAATTGCTACTTACAGTTGGGATTCGTTTGGTAAAATACCTATAAATGATCAAAGTTCTGTTGTTGATTTTGCATTTACCAAATTAATTACTCAGCATGGTTTGTGTGGAATTAAACTATGGTTACATAGATAATTAATTTATGAAGTATAAATTTCCTATTGGATTAAAATTTCCAAAACATAATAAGAATTACTTATCTAATACTAATGAAAGTCGGGTAGTTAGCTGTGACTTTAATTATACATTCGGTTTATTTGCAGAAGAATCTGGTTTTATCACCTCTAAACATATTGAAACTTGTATGAAAATAATAACTAAAAATATAAAAAAGGGACTTTTAACTAAGAAAAAACTTGGTGTAGAAAATTTGGTTAGTACGATATATTTTCACGTTCCATTAACCCGAAAGCCAACAGGTATTAGGATGGGTAAGGGTAAGGGTAAGGTTGAAATATGGGGGTTTTTTGTTAAGCGTAATCGTTTAATATTTAAGGTTAGTAGGTTTATTCATGAACATTGTGTTTTAAATGCTTTTGAGCAAATAAAATACCGGTTACCCATAAAATGTAGGATAGTTGTTAGTAAAAGATTATTATTTTATAAATCATAATGTTAGTTTTAAATATAGGTAAAAAATTTATAGTTATTGATAATTCCGGCGTGAGGTTTGCTAAACTTATTTCTGTTTTACGAAATAAGAAAGATTTAGATGTAGGTACTGTAATATTGGTTGCAATTGGCAAAGTGAAAAAAAAAAGACGAATGATTAAGAAAAGTTCTGTTACCAGATCTGTTATTGTTCGGTCGAACAATAACAGGTTTATGTTGGGGGGTCATATAATTAGATGCGATAATAAAGCTATTATTTTGCTAAAAGAGAATGGTGATTTATTAGGTACTAGGATTTTAGGTCTAGTTTCCTCGAGTTTGCGTTTTTTTGGATTTACTAAAATTCTTTCTATTTCGAATTATATATATTAAATTTATTTATAAACTATGGAAACATCTGAGCTTTTTTATTATTTAATTAGTCGTAGGGAATTAATTACAAAACTAAATATATGTGAACCAGAACAAGTGCCAAAAATAAATTCTGTAAACATTAAATTTATTTTTAGTCCTAGAAAAAAAAAAAAAATAGATGAAATTGACTATTATAAAGTTTTTTTTATTTTTGAAAAAATATTCGATAGAGCTTTGGCTTCAAAATTTTTTAAAAAAAAAGCTATACTTAATTTTAAAAAACAAGGAAAAGCCGTTATCGAACTTAATTTAAGGGGTTTGGATCTTTATAAATTTTTTTTTAAATTACATATATTTATGTCTAAAGATCAGAAAAAATTTTGTGAATATAATGATCTAAATAATTTTAATTTAGGTTTGGAAAAAGTAAAAAAGGAAGAGACTGGTCGTATTACTATGTCTAACTTGATAAAAGAATTTACAAGAAAATTATCTAAAGGTGACATGAGGTTCAAAGAAAATCGTTTGAAGGATAACAAATTGAAGACTTATTGGGATAATTTTGATATGTTTATAAATTTATCTGATGATTTATTGGTTGGTCCTAGTTTTTCAGAATCTAAGCAGTTTTCTTTAACATTTAATGGTTCAAAAAACTCTTTAGGTACTGTTAGACTTTTTATTTTATTATTTAGCTCTTTAAGGGTAGTTGAGTATTTTAAATTGCCATAGGTTTTATGAGACACGGTTTTTATAAGGATTTTAAACGAAGAAGAAAATTTTGTAGAACGGAGGCTATTAATGTATTATTAAAAAGTGTTTGTTTAAATGATAATCTTGAAAGACTTCCTAGATCTAAGTTTTATAATTACATATCCTCGAGGCTTTATCGTTCTAGCTTTGTTAAAATGAGAAATTTTTGTGTGTTAACTAGCAATTCTAGAAGCGTAAACAAAACCTTTAAACTTAACAGAATCGTTTTACGAGGCGCTTTTTTACGTGGGTTAATTTATTCGGTTAGAAAAAGTATTTGGTAATTTGTTCGTTGATTAAATAAAAAAAATAATATGAAACATTTAGTAGATATGCTTAATAGAATAAAGGTTAGTTGTTTGGCCAGGAATTTAAATGTTAAGGTAACTAAAACAAAGTTATGCTTAAAAGTACTAAACATTTTGTTGGATTATGGTTACATAAACGGTTTTACTTATGCAAGTGAGTCTGAGATTCTTGTTTTATTAAAATATCCAAATAGTATACCTATAATGTTGGATCTATTTGTTGTTAGTACACCAACTCGTCAAGTTTATATGAGTTATCGCAGTATTTTAAAGTATAAGAGGAATCAGTTTTTACTTATTTCAACAAAGCTTGGAGTTCTAGAAAGATCTGAAGTTTTAAAAAGAAAAGTAGGCGGTGTAGTTCTTTTTTCAATAAGATAATGTCTTCAAGAAGTATAGTAAATTTTAGTAATTTTAATAATTTTTTTATTTTTTTAGATTCGTTAAATCAATTTTATGGTACCTTTTCTTTCGTTTTTAGTTTTGAAGATAAAAATAAGGCTAAGTCAAGAAATATTACAAAAATTTTTTATTTCTCATCCTTTAATGTTGCGAGTTTGGGTAATTTAAATTTTTTAATTAATTCAACTGTTTTGAATAGTTTGAGAAATTTTATTGTTAATTTTTTTGTTGGTTTTTTTTTTAAATATATAGTTAGGTTTGAAATAGTTGGTTATCATTATATTATTAGATTTTCTAAGTTTAACAATATAATGAAATTAAAATTAGGTTTCAAATATCGTGTAAATTTACGATTTCCATCAACCATACGTTTTATTAATGAAAAGAGAAAATTTGTCTTATTGGGGGAAGATTTTTTTGTATTGAAGGAGATATCAACTTATATACGGAATTTAAGAAATTTATATCCATATAAGAGAAAGGGTATTGTTTTTAATATCGAAAATCTTAAATTAAAGGTTGGTAAAAAGGCTAAGTTGCGATGAGATCTATTAAGCATACAAAAAATATAAAAAAGGATTTAAAGAAAAATAAAAAGCGATTTTTTAAAAACAAAACAAAACGAATTAACTTAAACTCAATTTTTAATGATTTTGGCGTTGGTAAGTCTAAGAAAATGTTTATTGCAAGATTTTTAGGCATACCAATTAAAAATTTGTTTTATTACAATAATTTGTTAAGTGATAACATAAAAAAAAAAATAAAAAATTATACTACCGAGAAGTTTATTTTTGGAAATTTCTTGAAAAAGATTTTATTTTATCAGATGTTTAACTCTTTGACCTTGAAAGACTTTCGCAGTTTTCGGTTTTTGAATAAATTACCTTGTAACGGTCAGCGGACAAAAACTAATGCAAAAACATCCAAAAGGAGAAAGCTTGAGGAAAGTTTGGTTAATAGTATAAATTTTAGAAAATTCTATATAAAAAAAAAAAAAAGGAAATGAAAAAAAGCATTCGTTTGTTAAAAAAAAATAAATTAAATTTTAAAACATATTTAAATTATAAGCAATCCGCTAGTCTTTTCTACATTCACTATGACCTTATAAAAAAAATGATTAAATTTGATTTGAACTACTTATCTAAGAGTAAAGAAAGGTTTTTCAAAAGGATGAATAGGGGGTTAACAAAAACGATGGAAAAACGACCCGTTTTTAAACCTATTCTTTATTTTATTGATAAGTTACTAAGTGCGGGTTTAAGAATTACTAGAGGTAAGTTTGCTTATTTAAAAATAAAAGATAGAAAGACTCGATTACTGTCAAGACGGGGTTCTATTAGGTATCGAAAAAAGGACTATAAAACTTTTGAAGGTAAAAAGTTTTTTAAACTTTTTTTTAAAAAATACTATAGTTTTTTTTATTTAAATAAGAAAAACTATAGTCTTGACCGAAAAGACTTATTTTTTATTGATAAAACTAAATTTCGAGAGATGTTTATTAGATTGAAGTATTTTTTTTTTTCTAAAAAAAAAATAATTAGAAAAAAATATGATGTAAAGTCTCGTGTTGGTACAAAAACTAACTTTTTTAATGAATTGTATTTTTTGCGAAATTTTGCTACTAAACAGTCAGACAAATTTATCTTTTCCCGTTCAATTTATATACACATTTTGGATCATTTAAAGTATATTGAATTACAAAGACGAAAATCAAAAAGTTATAAAAATAAATTGAAATTTGGTGGGTCTAATCAATCGTTAGAGAATAAGTGGTTTAGAAGATTTTTGTACTCAACGAGAAGATTTTATCGTTTTAAAAATAAATTTTGTTATTTTTATAATAAATTAGTGAGAAAGGATTTAGCGCAAAATTTAAGATTTAATAATCTATATTATCACTTCTTAATAAAGAGCTTATCATTTTTAAATAGTAACTTCTTTAGTTATAGAAAAATTATTTCTTCAAAAAAAATATTTTTAAAGTTTTTAGATATTTCGAAAATTAAATTATTTAAAAACGGTAAGAAACGAAAAATTACATTAAGGTATAACATTTATGTTAAAATAAAGCGAGGAGATCCATATGTTTATTTGGTTTTACCAAGACTAAACAAACTTATAGCTAAATTTCCTATAAGTTTATTAAAAAAAAAAAAAAAGAAACGCAAGAATAAATATTTTAATGTTTTAAGAATTTTAAAAATATTTATTTCATTTTTAAAATTCTTAAGAAGAAAAATAAATAAATTTTTGTACAAACCTAAGATTATATATAAATTATTTTTACTTACTTCATTGAATGACCCAGTTATGAAGTTTTTTTTAAAAATATTTTTTCGAAGGATTAAAAAGTACAGTAAGAGGCGTATCAGGAGAAGTAAGTTTTGGAGAAAAAAACGCACTCATATTCTTAAGTTAAATTATGATAATCGTTGGCGTCGCCGCAAAGCTATTAGGATATTTAGAAGAGAACGATCAAGAAAAAAAAGACGTATACTACGCTTTAAAAGGAAATTAAAAAAAAGACAAGTTTCCCTTAAGAAGGTTAAAAAAGTTTTAAAATTTTTTATTTTGAAAATGAGAGTTAGAAAAAAAAAAAAATTTATAGTTTTTAAGGATTTAAACAGGAAAATTAAGAGATTATTCAGACGACATGCAGCTAAAGACAAAAAAAAACTTAAAATTAAAAGAATTGTTAAAAGAAAAAATAAATCTAATCAATATACTAATAAAAAAAAAAAATTTAAAAGCTTACTTACCTAAAGGGGGTTTATTCTTAAAAAAAGAAAATTTAAAAAAAAATCCAAAAAATTTATTGTACAAAGGATTACTCAATTACAAAACTTCTAATTTTCGTCCAAAGTTTTCTTTTAAGAAAAAGACTTCTAAAAAGTTAACAAAAGATGAGATTCTTGAGTTTGGTTTTAAAAAAAGATTTCCGAATTACAAAATTTATAATTTAAAAAAAGATTATAAAGAGTTAATTAATTACAAAATTAAAAATTTGAAAAAGAAATTTAAAAAATATAAAAAATATACTGTTTATTTACTGGTTAATAAATCAGAAAAATTAAAAAAAAATATATTTTATAAAGTAAGGAAGAAATATAAGTTTTCTAAAACCCATAGATTTTTCTTTTTGAAAAAACGAAGAATTGTTAGTAAGTTTTTACTAGGAAATAAAAAATATTTATTTTACTCCTTTTTAAAGGAGCAAAAAGATATGCTTATTAAATCCATTGATATATTAATTGGTTTACGTCGTAGGTTTCCTACAAATATTAAACGATCGGACAAAATAAAACTTTTAAAAATGTACTTTAAAGAAAAAAAAAAAAATGCTTAGTTTCGATTGGGAGAACAATATAGATTTTAAATCGAATTATTTTAATAAAGGAAAGACTAAAAAATTCAAATCTAATTATTTTACTAAAGAGAATAATGTGTACGTCAGAGTTAATAATTCTAATAACGAGAATAATTTAGATTTCAAACCCGATTACTCTAATAAAGACAGTAATTTGGATTTTAAATCTGATCATTTTAATAAAAGTATTTATAGAGACTTTAAATCTAATTACTATAATAAAAGGAATAATAGAAACTTTAAATCTAATTATTTTAATAAAGATAATAACTTAGATTATAAATCTAATTACTATAATAAAAGGAATAATAGAAACTTTAAATCTAATTATTATAATAATTATAATAACTTAGATTCTAAATCTAATTATTTTAATAAAGATAATAACTTAGATTTTAAATCTAATTACTATAATAAAAGTAATAATAGAAACTTTAAATCTAATTATTTTAATAAAGATAGTAACTTAGATTATAAATCTAATTATTACAACAAAGGGAATCATAGAAACTTTAGATCTAATTACTATAATAAACGTAATAACTTAGATTTTAAATCTAATTACTATAATAAAAGGAATAATAGAAACTTTAAATCTAATTATTATAATAAATATAATAACCTAGATTCTAAAACTAATTACTATAACAAAAACAGTAATAGAAACTTTAAATCTAATTATTTTAATAGAGATAATAACTTAGACTTTAAATCTAATTACTATAATAAAAGGAATAATAGAAACTTTAAATCTAATCATTTCAAGAAGGGGAATAATAAGAATTTTAAATTTAATTTTTCAAAAATTTTTTTACATAGGTCTAATTTATTGGAAAGTATCGAGTGGAGTTTACCGAAAACCGCTAGATTATCCTATCAGAATCCTTTTCTTGAAATTACGAATTATAAACCTTTGCTTAGAAGTCCTAGGTTCGCAAGGTTTTATTATAAAAATACTAAAAACATTTTTAAATTTTTACGAGAAAATAAAAATGTAAAATTAGAATCCAGGACTAGCTTTCATAACCACGTAATAAATAGACTAAGAAGTAAACTATATCGTTTACAGAAGCGGAGAGTCTTACGTTTAAAATTATTTGCAAATTATTTAAAAAATAAAAAAAGACATAATTTAACTAGAATTAGTTATACTAAATTTAAGTTTCTAAAAAAATACACAGTTTATACACGAAAAGGCCTTGTAAGGCAACTTATCAGATCTTTAAGAAGAAAATTTTTTTGGGGAGGTTTACAAAGACGAAAAAGGATTTTCTTTTTTATTAATCGTAGACAATTATACTCAAAGAAATTTAAAATAATAAGAAATATTTATAAAAAAAGCTTAAAGAGGTATCTTTTTTTTTTGAATAGTAAATTATTTTTTAAGAATACTACCAGAAGAAATTATCGTTACGGTTTAAATCTTTCGGGTATTATTGTAAGAAAAAAAATCAATAGATTATTCTTCAAAAAAAGAAGCAGACAAAGGAGGGCAAGTATAGCGTTGGAGCAGTTTGCTGAAAAGTCAATTGCAGGTATCAGTGACTATAATGATCAAATATACGAGATTGCCTCTTGGTTGAATAGTTTAAATTTTACTAAAATTTTTGAAGATCAAGATAGTCTTAAAATTTTAAAAAAACTTAACACTATAATAACAGGAAAGTTATTCTCTCGAAAATACCTTGATTTTGGTAGTTATTGTAATACCATACTACGACTCAATATACTTAACACTCTACATGTTTACTTAATAAGAGAAATTTTTGAACCTAATCCGGGATTTTCGAAATATGAAAAAATTAGTAAGGAAAGTACAGATTTTATAAAGAAACTGGCTTTAAAGAAAAGAAGAAAATTAAATAATAAATTTTCTTATAATAAGAAAATTAATTATTTAAGAATTTATACAAATAAACTTATTAATAAATCCAATAAATTGTTTAAAAGGAGCAAAAAAATTTTATTTACTGTTGGAGATTTTTCGGTTGTCTACATCAACTGTTTAGACTCTTTAAAAGAAAATATAAAATTTTTAAAGCTTAATCAATTGGGTTTAAAAAAAATCTTTTCTAGTCATAAAAAAACTTTAATTATTCTTAAGAAATTAAGGGTTTTAACTAAATCTTTATTTAGGATAATAAAAGCTTACAAAGAAAACGACAGTAACAATAAGGAAATTAAAAGTAAATTTAGTAATATATGCAAGGTTATATTTAAATTGATAAAGAGGACCGATAGTTTAAATATAAAAATTAATAAACAGAAAAAATATTTAAATAAACTTTACAAAATTACTTTAAGTAGAAGAAAGTTAATTGTAAGATTATTTAAGTATTTAACAATAATAAAAAAAAAAATCAAAATTAAGAGAAAATTTTTATTAAAACAACTAATAAAAAATTTTAAAAAAGACAAAAACGTCCTTTCCATTTTTAATAATAAACGAGTATTGGATTATAACTTTGTAAAAGCAGAAAAATTAAGAAGAAAAACTAATGAAAAACTTAACTTGATGCTAAGGCGTAGTAATATCAAATTGATTTATTTTGGATTAAAAAAAAGATTAAAATCTAAAAGACTAAAGAGGGTAGTAAAATTTAAAAAATTAAAGAGGTTCCTTAGTTTAGTTAATTTTGGCCTTTTAAGTTTAAAAAAATTAAAATTAAAAAAAACCAATAAAAAACTTAAAAAATTAAAAAAAACCAATAAAAGAGTTAAAAATTTAAATAGAGTTTTTAGACTAAAAAAATTCTCAATTTTTAAGAAAAAAAAGAAAAAAAAATCAAACCTTTTACAATAAAAAAAATTTTTCAAATCCCTTAAACGTTTTTTATTAAAAAAAAAAGAAAAAAAATTAAAAAAAACTAATAGACTCAATAGATTTGCAAAATTTAAGAAAATAAAACTTCGAAATCTAAAGGGCTCTGACTTTAAAAAACTTGGTATTCAAGAATTGCAGAGTCTTAGGGGGTCTAAAAAAAAAAAGAGTTTTATACTGGTGAGAGTTGGTGATGCTATCGGGAAAAGTGCAAAAAGAAATAAAAGATCTTCTAAAAAATCTAAAAAGATTCTATCGATAGGATTAAAAAAAAAAAAATGGAATAAATTTAAAACTAGAAAATCAAAAATTAGAGTTAATAAAAGACTAAGTGGAAAAAAAAAAAAATGGAATAAATTTAAAAGCAGAAAATCAAAGGTTAGGTTTAGAAAGACTAAGAGGTTAAAAAAAAGTAAATGGAGTAAATTTAAAAGTATAAGATCGAGAATTATTAAATTCAGAAAGCTACGAAAAAATAAAAAACGTGGTTGGAAGTTTATAAAATTATTATTGTTTAACAATAATAATATTAAAAGAAGATTTAAAAAAAAAAAATCTATCTTTAGAAAATTACGTTTTATATTGCGTCGTAAAATAAAAATTTTTGTTAACAAGTTTTTTAAATTAAAGGCATTGAAACTTGTTAGATTGCGTAAGTTTATACAAGTAGTTCAGGATAATAAAAATTTTTTAAGTTTGAAAAGACGAAGAAAAAGACCATTTTTTTTTAAAAAAATTAAAAAAAAATTAAAAAAAATTAAAAAATTATTTTCTACACCTTATCAGGCTAAACGTTTTTTAAACTTTTTAAAAAAACGTTTAAGTAGATATGCGTCCAAAAAGTTTTGGTTAAAACGCATATGGTTTAAAGAGCTAATTACTGCGGTTTTTTCAAAACTGAAGAAAAAACGTAAAGAAAGCTATAAAGACTTTAAGCATAATAGAATTTCTTTATCGAATTTATTTTTATTTAAAAATATTAATAAATATTTTGTAGATATCTCAAATTTTACAATTCGGTATAGGAAAGAGTTTATGGCGTCTCCTGAACTGAAACCTTATGCAAATACTAACACTATACAATTTTCAAGAACTATTAAGTTCCTTATCTCATCCAAGAAATTTGTCTTTAAAAAAAAAAATAAATATTATAAGAAAAAAAAAAAATTAAAAATGTATGTCAGGCGAAGGATAAGAAGGTGGAAGAATTTTAAAAAATTCAATCGCTTTAATTATCATCGTGGCATAATGGGTTCGAATATGTTCTTTCTTGAATCGAAACTGAAACGTAATTCTTTCAGACCGCGGTGGAATATAAGAAATAAATTAATAAATTCAATAGGTGAAATGTTTGTTTACAAGAGAATTTTTTTTAATGGGATATTCAGGCATACCGATGGTTTATACAAATTATTTCTTCGTCTACTTTTTTTTCAAAAATCCAAGGAAAAGAAATTTTATTCTTATTTCAATAGAAAATTCTTAAGAATTTCTAAAAAAAAATATTTCTCAAATGATAGGTATGATTTAGACTATAAGAGATATGCTAGGTTCGCGGAAATTAAGGTTTAAATATATCAAAAATGTAAGTAATTTTAATGATATAAAAATAGGACAATCGATTTTGGCCTATTTACAAAATTATAAATCTAATGCTTATTTAAAAAGAGTAAGTAAAAAAGACCTAATTTATCACGGTAGATTTTTGAAGTTTAAAAACCTGAGATATATAAATATTTTTTATGGTCGATGTGTCAATATAAAAAGAAATTTAATTAATAAACAAATAACATTACGCTGCTATTTTGGAAAAAATAACGGTATGACGGTTAAATTATTTCTTAATTCCCCTAATTTCTTAAAATTTTATATTATGGATTTACATCGACGTTTTAGGAGATACAAAAGGCGTAAAATTCCTGCAGATTTCAGAAAATGTAAAAAAAAACACATATCTAAGTTGAAAAGACTCAGTGAGTATTAAGTTGAAGAGTATTTTTCTTTAAGTGGTATTTTAGTAAGCGTGACTGAGTGGTCAAAGGTGGTGATTTGCTAAATCATTGTAATTTATACGCGAAGGTTCGAATCCTTCCGCTTGCGAACCAAATTTAAAGCTTTTAGTGTGTGTAGCTCAATTGGTAGAGCAGTGATCTTTTAAGTCAACGGTTTAGAGTTCAAGTCTCTACATACCCATTTTTCAATTCTAAATGATAGTATTTTTTTTTTTTTAATTAAAAAAACTATTATAGGGTTTGTTTCCCTAATAACAACAATATTGTTTATCGCCCCCCTTTATTATAAAGAGAGAGAGAAAAAAAAAGAGAAAAGTAAATGAGAATAACAATAACCGATTTTATAGAATATACATTAGTAACTGGATATATGGACAATGTAGAAGCTTTTAAAATCCACTTAAAGTGTTATAAATCAGTAGGAGCGGGGGCTGCAACTATAGGTGTTGCGGGCGCTGGCGTGGGTATCGGTGTAGTTTTTGGGGCTTTTCTCATCGCTTTCAGTAGAAATCCTGAACTCGAGAAACAGCTTCTTTCTTACACCATATTAGGTTTTGCGATGGCCGAAGCTATAGCATTATTCGCACTAATGATGGCTTTTCTTATTCTATTTGGATAAGATACTGTTTGAGTATTACTCAAAAAGGTTTTTACTAAGTTTACATTCTAATTTTTTAGAAATTAAAACATTTGGTAAGGATGGTTTTATTGCTTTCTTTGAAAGATGGTTTTGTTCGACAAACCATAAAGATATTGGTACTTTATACATTATCTTTGCTGCTTTTTCTGGAATTGTCGGAACATTGTTTTCTGTTTTTATACGTCTAGAGCTGATGTATCCCGGCAATCAAATTGTTGGAAATAATTATCAATTTTACAATGTTTTAATCACAGCTCACGCTTTTATTATGATATTTTTTTTAGTAATGCCCCTTATGATAGGGGGGTTTGGAAATTGGTTATTACCTATGATGATAGGGGCACCGGATATGGCTTTTCCAAGACTTAATAATTTAAGTTTTTGGTTATTACCTCCGTCATTATTTCTACTCCTTTCTTCATCGTTTATTGAGGGTGGTGTTGGTACTGGTTGGACTGTTTACCCACCCTTATCCTCATCTTTGTATCATTCTGGTCCTGCCGTCGATATGGGTATTTTTAGTCTACATTTAGCTGGTATTTCATCTTTACTAGGATCTATAAACTTTATAACAACTGTAATAAATATGCGCGTTGACGGCATGACTATGTTAAAAATGCCATTATTTGTTTGGTCAATATTAGTAACGGCATTTTTGTTGCTATTATCATTACCGGTTTTGGCTGGCGCATTGACGATGCTTTTAACCGATAGAAACTTTAACACAAGTTTTTTTGATCCAGCCGGTGGGGGTGATCCGATACTCTATCAGCATTTGTTTTGGTTTTTTGGACATCCGGAGGTTTACATTTTAATATTACCAGGTTTCGGAATAATAAGTCACGTAGTATCCTATATGTCTAATAAAAGAGTATTTGGTTACATTGGTATGGTTTATGCTATGGTTTCAATAGGTGTATTAGGTTTTCTTGTTTGGGCACATCACATGTATACGGTTGGTTTGGATATTGATACTAGGGCCTATTTTACTGCTGCGACAATGATAATTGCCGTACCTACGGGTATTAAAATATTCAGTTGGTTAGCTACTATTTGGGGGGGTAATTTAAGATTAACAGCAGCTACATATTTTTCAATTGGTTTTATTTTATTGTTTACACTCGGGGGATTAACCGGTGTTATATTATCTAATGCTGGTCTGGATGTAGCCCTTCACGATACATATTATGTTGTTGCACATTTCCATTACGTTTTATCAATGGGCGCGGTATTTGCAATATTTTCTGGTTTTTATTTTTGGGTTTGGAAGTTGACAGGTTACCAATACGACGAGTTACTCGGTACCATACATTTTATAATAACTTTCGTTGGTGTAAATCTAACTTTTTTTCCAATGCATTTTTTGGGTTTGGCGGGTATGCCAAGACGCATACCGGATTATCCCGATGCTTACAGTTTTTACAATTATCTAGCCAGTGTTGGTTCCTTGGTTTCACTGTCTGGTTTAATAATTTTTTTTTTTTTAACTTTCCAATTACTACAATACCGTATGGTTACTCCATTTTTAGATGAGATTTTAAGAGGCTTAACCACCGAAAAATTAACCTATTATATGTCTCATGAGATCGAACGCGCACGCATGTCGCTGCTTACAATTGACATTACCGATAACGAGTATCAGACATATTTGAAAAAAAAAATCTCTAAGTATTTGTAAATTACAAAAAAAAATAAATGAAAAAACTTGATTTATACACGTTATCGAATAATATTAATTTACCTATTGAAAAAATTTTACCTATTTGTCTACTACTTATAGTAATTTCTGCTTTTATATTTTTTAAACCCAATTTAATTTTAGTTTTATTATATGTTGAGATTATTTTTTTATCGGCATGTTATAATTTTGTAATCGGTAGTAATTATTTTTTAGATTTAAATGGTCAGGTATTTGTCTTAGTTTTATTAACAATTTCGGCTGCTGAGTTGGCTATAGCTTTATCAATTATAGTCGTTTATTATCGAAAACTTGAAAATTAATTTCATTATGTTAGACTTTGAAAGACAGAAAAAAAAAAAAACCAATTTTCGTGAAGATTTTCAAAAATTAAAAATTTATGTTAGCAAAAGAATAGATTTTTTAAAAAGTAAGGTAGAGAAGAACGAGATTATGCGTAGGTGGCGTTTACGTTTTCCATTTATAAATGACGAAGTAAGGATTTTATTCTTTATTTTTTTTCCAATCATAGTTGTTTTAGGTTTTCTATCGTTTAGTTCGATTTTTAAATTTTTATATGATAAAAATTTAATCATACGGGAGAACAAAAAACAAATACGAATAGAAGAGAACTTAAGGATGCAGGCGGAGGAAGAAAAAAATATAAAATTTGCTTTAGAGGCTTATATTAATAAGCATACTAAATTGGTTACAAGAGTTCGTTTTGACCACGAAATGAAAAAACAGAAAAATCGGTTACGTCCGCAAGAGTTTACTACATTTACTCCATATATAGAGTGCGTAGAAGATCCAAAATACCGAAAAGCTGTTAATGAAAATAAGGTTATTGTTATAAAAGAAGAACCGGGTGTTTATACGGTTATTCATGAAGATGAGAAGGAGGAGTACTTAGAATATAAAAAACAAAAAAAATGGTATATGCGACTTTGGAGGTTTATAAATTAGTTTTTTAAAATGGATACCAGTTTTGCACAACAAATTTACAAAAATATTATCAATAATATATCGTTGTTATTCCTGTTATTTTTATTTTTTAATTTTTCAGGATTTAACGACGCCATGCTTTATTTAAGTTTAATATTATCAATGTTATACATTGTTACATTTTTCACCAATCTAATAGATTATATTGTTTCTCATTTTGACTCCTTCGCCGATTTTAACAATAAAAAATCTTATTATTCTATAGTTTTTTTTTACAACCATAAAAAAAAATTGGACGCTAGGTTGTACTGCGATAATATTAATCAATTAGATTTTTCAAAAAAAATTCTTAAAGACGTATTAGAGCCATATTGTGTTGTTATGGTTGTTTCTAGCAGGTTAACAGATAGTATAAAAATTAATAATTTCTTTAACTAAAGCATTATGGTTTGGTCTGTGGAGCAGGTATTATTAATAGAGAGAAACCTAAAGATTACACCGTTATTTTCACTGACTGTACAGTTTTTAGATTTTTTATTAATTTTTATACCAGTATTTTTAAGTGTAGCCTTGTTAACATTAGTTGAACGGAAGGTGATGGGCTCTATGCAGAATAGGCGTGGTCCTAACGTTATAGGTATATTTGGTATTTTACAGCCCATTGCGGATGGGGTTAAGTTGTTGTTAAAAGAACCCATATTCCCATATAATTCCGAGAAAAATGTATTTTTGTTTTCTCCGATTCTGACATTCTGGCTAAGTATTTGTATTTGGGGTTTAATACCTTTGTCATCAAATTCCGTAACATCTAATATTGAATTAAGTTTGCTTTTGATTTTAGGTATTTCTTCTTTATCGGTTTACGGTATTATATTTGCAGGTTGGTCGAGTAACTCTAAGTATGCCTTTATTGGTGGTTTACGATCTGCTGCTCAAATGATATCTTATGAAGTTTCATTAAGTTTGACTATATTACCCATTGTTTTAATAACAAGTAGTTTAAACTTAACAAAAATAGTTGATTATCAGAAAACGATTTGGTTTATATTGCCTTTATTTCCCGCTGCTTTAGGATTTTTCATTTCTTCTTTAGCCGAAACTAGTCGAACACCTTTTGATCTTCCAGAAGCAGAAGGTGAGTTAGTGGCTGGGTTCAATGTTGAATACTCCGCTTTTTCATTTGCAATGTTTTTCTTAGCAGAGTATTCGAATATAATTGCAATGTCAATGTTGTTTAGTTTATTATTTTTAGGAGGCTGGCATTGTCTTTTTTTTTCCAACGCAATTTGTTTATCGTTTAAGTTGTTAATTATACTTTATTTTTTTGTTTGGATCAGGGCTAGCTTACCGAGATACAGATACGATCAGTTAATGCAACTAGGCTGGAAAGTTTTTTTGCCAATTTACATGTCGTATTTCTTATTTGTGTCAGGTTTTTGTTATTTCTTTTTTTCCGTTTTGAAGTATCTCACTGTAAATTCAAATTTTTTCATTTTTCAAACACTAATCTAAATTTTTTTAATGATTAGATTTCTTTTGATAGCTCAGTGGTAGAGCGAAGGTTTGAAAAACCTTAGGTCGATGGTTCAATCCCATCTCAGGTCAGTTTAATTTTGTATTATTGATTCGATTGGGTGTAGTTTAATTTGGTAAAATAGCTGTTTTGGGTATAGTTGATGTGGGTTCAAGTCCTGCCACCCCTAGAGAGTTATTACTTTTATTTCTTGTAGTTTATTTTTTTTTAATACTTTTCGAATTAACCTTTTAGTTCAGCGGTAGAACAGTTGCCTTCTAAGCAAAAGACGTAAGTTCGATTCTTACAAAGGGGATGTTTTTTATTTTTTTTAGATGGTAAAGTTCGGTTAGTTTGTGTAACAAACCTGTGGTTTTAAAGTAAAATACGGTACTCATGATGCCAGTGATGCAGGTGCGAGTCCTGCCAGGGGGATTTTTTTGGTATAGTCTAAATGGCAAGACGTTAGATTTTGGCTCTAAAGATATAGGTTCGAGTCCTATTACCCCGATATAATTCTATAATTAAAGCCGGTGTGGAGGTAATGGAAACCCGGGGGGCTCATAATCCTCAGATGGTGGTTCGACTCCACCCACCGGCATTGGGGTTTCGTTTTCATAAAATACTTATTATGCATAATTTAAAAATAAATAAAGTAAAAAATTTAAATATCTTATTTAATCATACGTTGTTGGTCGAAACAAATAATAACATATTTTTTAATAACTTAGGTAATTTTTCAAAAAGATTACAGATTAAGTTAATTAATGATTGGCAATTTGATAGTTTTATAAATCTCATAAATTTTATAAAGTTTTCAAGTTTTTATAGATTCAATTACTTGACGGATTTGTTTGGTTTAGATTGTTTGGGTTTAAGTTTATATGCAAGTCGTTTAAATCGGTACAACATTTATTATAATTTTTTATCAATTGAGAATGGACGTTTGTTGATATCTTTAAATTGCAATGGCAGAGCACCATCTTTAGTTAATGTTTTTGAAAGTTCAAATTGGTTAGAAAGAGAGGTTTGGGATATGTTCGGAATTTCCTTTACAGAAGACAAGCATATTAGGCGTATTTTATCTGATTACGGTTTCAGAGGATTTCCTTTAAAGAAGGATTATCCCTTGGTTGGTTTTAAAGAGGTTAATTACGATAGTGAGAAACTAAACGTTATCTATACCGATTTATCTCTCCAACAGGAGTATCGAAAGTTTGATATTATAAGTCCTTGGCGAAAGTTTAGAGTTTTGGATAAGATTTTATATTAAGTTTTTACAAATGCAATTAAATTTATAGCGGCCTTCGTCTAGTAGCTAGGACGGTGCTCTTTCAAAGCACAAACAACAGTGCAATTCTGTTAGGCCGCATTTTTCCGATAAATGATAGAATTTATTACATTAAAATAAATATGTATTTATGTAACTTATTAAAATTTAAAATAAAAAAACTTGGAGCTTTAACAAAGAAAGATAATGTCTTTAGTTCTCGGCCATGGGAGTTACGTAGCGACGCTGTTATTGATATAACTAACCCCGAATCTTTGGAACTAATCATTAGTACGGGTGTAGGGGTTGTACAGGTTTATCCGCGAATAGTAAAAGCTAGTAATTTTAGATGGATTAACGATTTAACTAGATTCTATTATGGTAAACTTCACTATGGAATTAAGAAAATTAATGAAAAAGTTCAAACAAGGAAAAATATATTAAAGATGGACTGCTACAGTACTGAGTTACATATTAGTAATTTGTCAAATTTGTTTAGTAAGTTTATTAGTCAGTTACGATTAACATCGAAGACTAATGTGCTATTTCGGTATGCCAATGTTTGTAACATTTCGTTCGGTTTTTCTTCAATATATTTGTTTATGTCAAAGGTTAGTTATTTGAGTAAATTTTTTGATCTTTTAAATATTTTGAAAAATTCTGGTAAATTTACGCACTATGGTGTTAATAAACCAAGATTAGCAAACTATGATTTCGTAAAATTTAATTATACCGATAACCTAAAGTATTTAAGTTCGAATGTTTTAATTCTAGCAAGAGGATTTGATTTCGTATATACTAGATTAAATTTTTATTTAAAGAAAAATAATAAAAACTTTTTTTTTTGTTATAAAAATTCTAGACGATTTGCTGGTTCGGTTTTAAATTTTAAAAATACTCTGCTTGACACTTCTAACAATGGGGTTAATTCGTTTAATTCAAAAATTTTTGTTGAACACTCGCTTAAGTTAGAATATTTAAAAAACATGGGCAAAGTGTTTAATATGTTGGCTTGTTCAACATTAGAAATTTTAAAAGTATATACGAATAATATTTTTAAATTTTTTAATATTTTTTCTTGGTTAGATTCTGATAAATTAAGTGTATTGTTTAATCTTGAAAATAAAATCTCAGTATCCGGTAATGTAAATTTATTTCTTTATACTTATAAGTATAAAGAAATAAATTCCAATTCGGGTATTTGTGTACCACAGGATAGTTTTTTGGAGACAGGTGGTTCTATTTGGAATATACACGGAAAGCGGTTAGAAACATTTCGTTTAGGCAGGATATCCAATAATACTAAAACTGATGCCAATATACCTAAATTTGAATCTCTATTTCTACAAGAAATTAGTTCATTTAATTTAAAGTTTTAGTTTTTTTTTTTTTTTTTTAGGGGGTATCGTCTTAATTTGGTAAGATATTAGTTTCCAAAACTAGTGATATAGGTTCGAGTCCTATTATCCTCGTCATTTTTACCGACATAATTCCAAAACAATTCGAAATTGATCAATTATATTAAATTTATTATATACGTTTAGTATATTCAATTAGGCCTTACGGACTAGATTAAAAATTCTGGGAAAAAAAAGGCCGACATTTTTTGGGTGTAGCTCAATCGGTAGAGCGTTGGTTTGTGGCACCAAAGGTTGTAAGTTCGAATCTTGCCACCCACCGAAAAAAGAATAATCTATAGCTCAATTGGTAGAGCGTTTGGCTGTTAACCAAAAGGTTATTGGTTCGAGTCCAATTAGATCCGGGGGTATAAGTTAACGGTAGACTATTTGTTTTGCATGCAAAAAGTAACAGTTCGAGTCTGTTTATCTCCAAAACAGATAATTTTGAAGTGGCTGATTGGAAAGGCGGTAGACTGTAAATCTATTAACGAAAGTTATAATAGGTTCGATTCCTATCTTCAACAATTTGAAAAATTAAATTGGTATGACTGAGTGGTTTAAGGTGATGGTCTTGAAAACCATTGTTTATTGGTATAAACCGTGGGTTCGAATCCCACTACCAACTAAAAAGAGATATTTTAAATATACTATACATGAGAATAAAACATATTAAAAAGCTTAAATTTTTCAAAAGATTTGCACCAGTTAGACTAAACTATTATTTAACAAAAAAAAAAAAACTAGGACCCATTAACTTCGATTCACGCAAAGTTACAGCGATGTGTCCGACTTTTTATTTGGCTGGTATAAAGGTTACAAAACCGGTTAAAGCAAGTCTAGTAAGTTTTTCATACAAACAAAAAAATTATTTAAATAGATTTTCATATACAAAAAATGTTCACTAAACTAAGAAAAACAAAAAAGTTAATCACCGATAAATACTTCAATATACTAAAGCATAGGATAAAAAATATTTATAATTATGAGGATTATGAGAACTTATTTTTTCTTTACCGAGATTTTGACATCTTCAATACCAAGTCATCTAATGATGCGGTTGCGGGGTATAAAAGAAATCAGAGCATACGCAAACGTTTATTTGAAGTATTTTTAAAAAAAAACAGGACACGTCTTGATTTGTTTTTAGATTTAAAAAAAAAAAAATTATTCAAACGGTTTTTTCGAAGAAACATAAAATACGCAAATAAATTTAAACGGGATGTTTTTGGTTTAATTTTTGGTCGAAAAGCTCTAGGATCCCTACACTCGATTTTAAAAAGAAAAAGGGAGAAAAGAAAGAGAAAAAAACGAGAATTAGAGAGAGAAACAAAATTACGATTTAGGCGGATACAAATGGATAATCTTAATCCGGTAAGATTTATTCCGAAAAAATTTGCTATATTAAAACATACCGTTTGGAGGTGGTCTAATCCTTTACACGATAGGGGGTTTAAGAAAAAAAAATCTCAGAAATGGAAGAAGATACATAATATGCTAAGACGAGTCAGACAAGAAAAATATAAAAATACAACTATTAAAGATAAACTTGATAAACCGGAGTACTCTATGGATTATATAGATCTATTTAAAGGCGAGTATGCCATAATGGACGAGAATGACAGATTACTAAGACATAAGAAATGGTGGGAAGGCCGTAAACTACGTAAGATTTTTATATCACGAAGACCAACTAGAAAATTTTTTAAAGGAATAAAAAAATTTTTTGGTAAAAGAAGAGGTGGTAACTTGGGTCTGTTTTATAGATATTTGAAACCGTATAAAAAATTTGGAGTTTTTTTTAGACTTTTGAAAAATCGATCACGAAAATCTTATTTGTTTATTAGAAGAAAATTAAAAAGACGAATAAAGAAACTATTCTTACTTTCAAAATATATAAAATTACCTAATAAAAAATCTTTTTATCGGTTAAAAAAATTTAAATTTAGACTTAGCTTACTAAAGTATTATAAAAAAATGATACACTTATCTTTTGGTTCTGGTGGTAAAAACACCAATCTATGTAAAAAAATCTTTTACAGAAATTTGCGTAAAATATATATTAAACGATTACGAAAAGTTATTAAATTAAACAGAAAATTTAAAAGAAAATTAAAAAAACTTATATTAGCTATAAAAAGAAAACAAAAAAAATATAAAAAAAGAATAAGTTATAGGTCGCATTTTGTATTTATGAAAAAATTTGGATACACACGAAAAGCCAAAAACAGACGATTTTTAAGGAGTTTTTTGAAAAAAATCTTTTTGTTTCCTGGAAAAAGATTTTATTTTCAAAGAAGAAGTTACAAGTATAGGAGGATTAGGAGGAAACTAAGACGACTAAGACGACGATTGCCAAAACATTTACGAAAAAAAAAAAATATGATACTTATTCGAAGGGAACGAAAATTAAGGAGACTTAAACGAGATTTCGTTATAAAAGAAGTTATATCTAGAAGAAGTAAACGAAGAAGAATTATAAAAGTACGTAGAAAGGTGAAAAGAAACATATATCGTAATGTCTCCAGGAATCGCGAAAGTTATGAGTATGCTAAGAAATTTTTTTTTTATCATACTAGGATATTACGTCATTATTACGATATACACTCACCTAGAAAATTTTGGAAAATTTCTAGAAAATTCAGAGCAAAGCTTAGTAACTTAAGTTTCAAGAAGTATTTTTTTTTTTTTGAATGTCGTTTAGATTCTTTAATTTATAAGCTAGGTCTTTCAGGGGGTGTCGAAGAATCTAGAGATATTATCTTAAAAAAAAGAATAATGGTAAATGGTCGTATTACTAATTGCTTTAATTATGTCGTAAAAATAGGTGATGTTTTTGGTATTGTACCGAAGTACAGGCGTTATTATCGAAGGCTAATTTTAGCTAAAATTAGCCGGTTGAGGACTAATTTTTTGTCTTTTTCAAAATGTACATATATAGAGTCCAATTTTAAATTAATGGTTTTTGGTTTAATAAATTATAAGTTTTCAGAAAGTTTTTTAAAACTTCCGTTTAAAGCAAGAAAGTCTATTGTTTTCGGTCTCGGAAAAAGAAATTTATGAACATCTTTAGTAACAGAAGTAAAAATATAAGATTTAAAGGTTATTTGAAAGACATTTATAAAACTTTTCTATTGTATCCCACACCGATAAATCTCAATTATTTTTGGAATTTTGGATCCTTAGCTTTATATGCTTTAATCATACAAATAGTTACTGGAATTTTACTTACTTTTTGGTATATACCATCTATTGATTTGGCTTTTTATAGTGTCGAATATATTATGAGGGAGGTAAATTACGGTTGGTTGGTTAGAAATATTCATGCAAACGGGGCTTCGTTTTTTTTTTTTGTTGTTTATATTCATATAGCTCGTGGTATTTATTATAGCTCTTATACGAGTCCAAGAGAGAAAGTTTGGTATACGGGAGTAACAATATTTGTTTTAATGATAATAACAGCCTTTTTCGGGTATGTTTTGCCATTTGGTCAGATGAGTTACTGGGCTGCCACTGTAATATTTAGTTTAACTTCTGTAATTCCTTTAATTGGTAAAAATATTTTATTATTTTTATGGGGTGGGATTGCGATTGAACAACCGACACTATCGCGTATTTATTCAATGCATTTTATTTTACCATTTGTAATAGTTTTTTTCGTAATAGGTCATTTATTATTTTTACACGAGTATGGTTCTAACAACCCATTAGGATTAAAAACATTTGATCGTGTACCATTTCATCCCTACTACACTTACAAAGATATTGTAGGTCTAGTAGTTGCAACTTTAATTTTTTCTGTATTTATATTTTATTTACCAAATTACACGATACATTCCGATAATTACATTATGGCGAATCCAGATGTAACCCCGTCTCATATTGTACCTGAGTGGTACTTTTTACCATTTTATGGTATACTTAGATCAGTACCAAATAAAACTGGTGGAGTTTTATTGTTGGCTTTATCTATATTTTTATTATTTGCATTGCCGTTAATTAGTTTTCCATTAATGCGTGGGGCTGGGTTTAGACCACTGTTTCAGATTATATTCTGGTTTTTTATTTTTTCGTGTATATTACTCGGTTGGTCTGGAGGAAATCCGATTTCGACCCCTTATTACGAGATATGTCAAATCGCAACATTTTCTTATTTTTCTTTTTTTTTTATTTTAAATCCTTTAGTCGTTTATTTTGAAAAAATGTTATACGATCATTATTCAAATAATTCTCAAATTAGAAAACGTAGTAGTATCAAAACAGGTTATTCGTTGAAAGAAAATTATAGAAAATTTAAAAAATATATTAATATATGATTTTTAAGCAAGCACTAGAACAATTTGAATTATTTTCTTTAAATTTTTATAAAATTATTCCATTTGGAAATTATTTTTTAATTTTTACTAATCTAAACTTGCAAATTTTATTTAACTTGGGTATACTGGTTATTTTTTTTTTATTTAGTTTAAACAAAAATGTTTTTTTTAACTCTAATTTATTTACTTTATTTGACACTTTTTTTAAATTTATTTTTAATGTTTTATTCTCTCAAACTGGTAAGAAAGGTATTAAATATTTTCCAGTTATTAATACAATGTTTTTTTTTATTTTGATAAACAATCTATTTGGTTTAGTACCAAATAATTTTTGTGTCACAAGTCAAATTTTTATCACATTTACATTAAGTTTTTGTGTTTTTTCTAGTATGGTTATTTTTTCAATAATTATACAAGGAAAGGAGTTTATTTGGTTCTTTGTTCCTAAAAACGTTCCCGCAGCTCTACTTCCATTTTTAGTTATAATTGAAATAGTTTCTTACATCTCTCGAGTATTCAGTTTGGCAATTCGACTATTTGCAAATATGGTAGCTGGACATGCGCTATTGCACATAATTTCTGGTTCCGTACTAGTCGTAATAAAAAAGATTTCTAGTTTTAGTGTATTTTTAAGTTTTATATCACTTTTTCCGATTTTTATTTTGTTGTCAATTATTCTTCTAGAGTTCGGTGTAGCATTTTTACAAGCCTACGTTTTTATAGTTCTGTTTAGTATATACTTAAATGATTGTTATGGTCATCATTAATTAACTTATGCCTCAATTAGACTTATTAATAGCATACGAGGAGATATTTTTAACTTTTACTTTTTTTTTTATATTATTCTTTTTTTTATTTATAAAGTATATGCCGGATTACCTATCGAGAAAAATAATACAGGTTAATAACGCTAGACTATCTAAACAATATGTCTATTTCGTAAACCTAAATAGTCAAAAACGATAATAATACACTAATTTTGCACCCTCTGGGAATTACACAAGTGTTAAAGATATGTAAATTTTTTAAGTAGATTACTTCTTAAAGTTGTGATTTAAGAAGTAATAAACAGTAACAATCGATTACTGTGGTTAATTATATTTAAAAATATATTAAACGGAAGCATAGGTAGACAGTTTTGACGTTTTCAAAACGAAAATTACATCCAATGTTCGTGTGTTAAGAAGTAAATGTCAAATTAACTTATTCGTAAGAATATTAATATAATTGTTAAATAGGCAGTGAAGTGAAACATCTAAGTAATTGTTTTATAAAAATCAAACGAGAACTTCTTAGTAGTGGTGAGCGAACAGTGGAAAGGGTACTTAAGTAGTTTGTTTTTACAAAGAATTAAAATCGTTTCGTTATCAATTTCAAATAAGGTGCTAGTCCTTGAATAATTCTTTGTATTCATATAACATAAAGTAAGGTGGGTAATGTTTTTCTTACTTGAACAATGGGAACCCATTCTCAAATCTTAAAAAAACTGTTTGACCGATAGAGAAAAAGTACTGTGAAGGAATTGTGAAAAGAACCCGTTGGGAGTGAAAAGAATATAAAATTTAATATACATATCAATTGTGCAATTTGCAATGTGCCTTTTGTATCATGAACCAGCGAGTAATTTTTTTTAGCAAACGGGAACGTTAACAATTTTCATCAATTACAGAGAAATTGAATTAGTTAGAATAAATTGACCCGAAACTAAATGAGCTACTTATGACCAGGTTATCCCCAAGGACCGAACTCTAGTGTGTGGCAAAATACAGAGACGAGTTGTAAGTAGGGGTGAAAGGCTTATCAAATTTAGATATAGCTGGTTTTCCATGAAACCTATTTAGGTAGGTTGAGTTTAATTTTGTTTTTTAATTGTAGAGCATACTAGATTAATGCAGGGCAATTTTTGCTACTAAATTTAACGAAACTCCGAAGTTTAAAAAAAAAATAAATTTAATCAAACTATGTGCGACAAGGTTCATCAGTTAAAAGGGAAACAGCCCAGATCGATAGTTAAGATTCGATATTTCATTGACTTAGTTTAAGAAGGTTTAGATTTTAAAAAATTGGGAGGTGGGCTTAGAGGCAGTCATCCTTATCAGAAAGCGTAAAAGCTCACTAATTTTTTGTAATAAAATATAAATTTTCGAAAATTTATCGAATTAATGTTATGTTTAGTAATACTAATTAATTAAAACTTCGAAATTATTACTATATCTATTTATTAGTATTAATTGGTAATGGAACGCTTTGTTGTTTTTAAATTTTTCTTGATTTTTTAAGTTTTGAATTTTAATCAAAATTGAATATGCTGGTATGAGTAATAAAAAATAATGTTAAAAACATTATTACTGAAAGCCAAAGGATTTCATTTTTTCTGATAAACAGATATGAGTTAAGCGGCCTCTTAGAGCTCAAACGAAAGTTTGGTTTGATGAGTTTAGTTTTAAAATTACTAGATTATATTGTAGTGTTTGTTATTTGATTACAATTTAATGTATATGTTTAGGGAAAGGAAATTTATAGTATATTATTCTAGTTTTAGTTTATATATTTTTTTACTCTTCGTTGCTGATTGTAATTAATCTTTTCGAACCATACTAGTAAAGTTATTATGGTTTAGGTTTTTACAATTCAATAATTTATATTGGATGATCTTTATTTATTATTAGCTTTGGAAATATAACGAATGTAGAAGATTTCTTCTGGAAAAATTTACATATATAAAACCGTACCGTAAACCGACACAGGTTGGTGGGTTGAGTATACTAAAGTATATAGGAGAATGGTACTGAAGGAACTCGGCAAATTAACTCCGTAACCTATGGGAAAAGGAGGACCTAATCTAGATAATTAGGTATCATGAAATAGGGGGTAGCGACTGTTTAACAAAAACACAGGACTTTGCTAAATTGTAAAATGTAGTATAAGGTCTGAGGCCTGCCAGGTGCTTAGTAATGAATAGGAGGGGTGTAAGCTTCAAATATAAGTCTAAGTAAACGGCGGCTGTAACTATAACGGTCCAAAGGTAGCGAAATTCCTTGTCAGGTGAGTTCTGACCCGCACGAATGGTTTAACGACTGCCCCACTGTCTCCAGTAACACCCTAATGAAATTGGAATTTTTGTGAAGATGCGAAATATTTACAGCTAGACGATAAGACCCCGTGCACCTTTACTATAATGTTACATTGTCATTTGAAAATGTCTTTTATAGAAGAGTTACAAGTTTATAATGATTAAAGACTAGGGTGGAAATAGTGGCAAGATTATTTTCAAAGGCTCATGTTTTAGTAAGCTTAGAGTAAAAGTTTATAAAATAGAAGATGTATTATTGGTAGTTTAACTGGGGCGGTTGTCTCCTAAAATGTAACGGAGATGTGCTAAGGTAATTTCATGTTTATATATTTTAAACAAAAGAGTGTAATAACTTAAAATTGCTTGACTGTGAAATATACAAATTGAACAGAAACGAAAGTTGGCTATAATGATCCGACAAAGCTGGATGGAAAATTTGTCGCTTAACGGATAAAAGGTACGCCGGGGATAACAGGCTTATGATTCTTGAGAGTCCTCATCGACGGGATCGTTTGGCACCTCGATGTCGACTCATCATATCCTGGTGTTGAAGAAGGTTCCAAGGGTTTGGCTGTTCGCCAATCAATATGGTACGTGAGTTGGGTTCAGAACGTTGTGAAACAGTTCGGTTTCTATCTGCTGTAAACGTCCAAAATTGAAGGGATCCAAACCTAGTACGAGAGGGCTGGTTTGGGAATGCCAATGGCGAATCGGTTGTTTTTCCAGGAGCAGGCCGATTAACTACGCATTTTGTTGTTTATATAACTGCTGAAGAAAATCTAAGCAGGAAGATTTACCCTAAGATTAATTTTGAAATGGTTTACGTACAGATTACGTTTAAGGTTTTAGTGCAGCAATGCATGGCCTCTA
>Ga0116231_10004749_pt1 | contig 27297 bp, 16 predicted proteins | sample S1TSphgellanicum_2_FD_89695 | JGI IMG/M metagenome (GOLD analysis project Ga0116231, IMG submission 89695) | Host-associated microbial communities from peat moss isolated from Minnesota, USA - S1T2_Fd - Sphagnum magellanicum MG | ecosystem: Host-associated > Plants > Peat moss > Unclassified... | reverse complement strand
CTGGCGAGCACCATCGATGCGGTCGGCGCGCCAGCTGTTTTCCTGGGCAACAGCTTTGCTGTGCCATCGGATAGCGTGAGCACGCCGAACACCGAGAACACGGCGGCCGCCGACGTAACAATTGCCGCCGGTGCCACGCTTTCGGCCGGTGCCATCTTCATCCTCGCCACCAACCGGATCGATGTCGATGCCGGCGCCGAGATCAGCACACTCGGCAAGACGGCCGTGTTACCCGATTCCAGCACCGGCGTGCTGTTCTCCCCCGGCCCTGATGCCGTGCTGGCGGCCGCCAACGGCACCTACGCATTCCCCACCGGCGCCACCGGCACCGCCACCATCAATCTTGGCGTGTGTGACGCCGCTTCCACCTGCGGCGCCTCGGCGAAACTTCTCTCCAGCGGTTTTCTGGGCTTCTTCGCCGGCGGCGCCACCACGATCGCGCCGGCCGTGGTGTTCGGCGCAAGCAGCCTGGAACTGGACACATCCACTCTGTCCATCGGATCGCCGCCCGCCGGAACACCGCCAATACGGGGTGCCGACCTCACTCAGGCGACCTTAAACCAGCTTATTGCCGGCGATCCCGCCGCCGGGCTGCCCGGCCTTCAGACATTGCAGCTTATCGCGGGCACATCGATCGACCTTTTCGGCAACGCCACGCTCACCACGCTCAACGCGTCCACCGGCACCTCCACGCTCGGCACCCTGGTGATCACCACACCCGCCCTCTACGGCGCCGGCAGTGCCTCGCAGACAGCAAGCATAACCACCGGAACGCTGGTGTGGACCGGCCTGAGCAGCACCGGCAATGTGGCACCCCAGGCGGGCGCGCCCGGCACCGGCACCGGTACACTCGATGTGACCGCCCAGGAAATCGTGATCGGCTATCCCGCACAGTCCCAGGCGCAGAACGAAACCACGCTGCAGCACACGATTCTGGGCTTTGCCGATGTCGATCTCACGGCGACACAGGCCTTCACCGCGAACAATCATGCCGCCCTTTCCGTCTATGCCAGCGCTTCCACCAGCGGCACCATCGGCACCACCTACGCCGGCGGCGATCTGACCATCGCAACCCCGATGCTGACCACCGCCCCCGGCGCCATACTGGGTCTGACCGCGGGCGGTACACTCAGCCTTCTCCCGCACGCCGGTTCGGCCGCTTCCGCCGGCGGCCTGGGCGGCGAGATCGACATTGTTGCCGCTGCCGTCAATGACGGAACCGACATCGCACTGCCCAGCGGCAAGCTCGCGATGGACGCCACGGGCAACATCACCCTGCTCAGCGGCGCCTCCATCGATCTTGCCGGCCCCATCATTACCATCATCGATCAGCAGCGTGGCAGTTTCGGCGGCACCGCGGACCTGCTCAGCCAGACCGGCAACATCACCGAAGCCGCAGGCGCCGGCATTGATATTTCAGCCGCCGCCGCCAATGCCGGCACGCTCAACGCCACCGCACGCGAAGGATCGGTAACCCTGCTCGGCGCGCTCAGCGCCGGCGCGGCATCCGGATTCGATGCCGGCTCCGTCGGCATCACCGCGACCAATCTCGCGACAATAACCGATACCAGCACCGGCACCGCCACGATCATCGCCGGAGATTTCGCCCAACTCAACGCCCTGCTGGATACGGCCGGCGCCGACTATTCCCGCAGCTTCGAACAAATTGCCCCGCAAAACCTGCCCGATACATTTCGCACGGTTGTGCTCAGCGTCGGCAATGTTACCGCCCAAAATGTGAATATCGACGTGGATGGCGGCAGCCTTGCGGTGACCGGCACCATCGATGCGAGCGGCTCCGCCCCCGGATCGATCAGCCTGGCCGCCACCGGCAATCTGACACTTGCCGGCAGTGCCAAACTGGAGGCGCAGGAAACCGCGCTCCACACAGATAGTTTCGGCCAGATCATCGCCGCCGAAAATACCCCGCATATCGAATTGCAGGTCGCCTCCAACACGAAAACCCATGGTACTCTCACGATCGCCTCCGGCGCCACGATCGACATGGCGGGGCCGGATGGGCTCGCACTCGGCGATCTGGAACTCGATATCGCCCGCACCGATGACGACCGTAATGCCAATATCGAAGCCACCGGAAACATCACCATCACCGGTGCCGCCGCGATCAACGTGAACGCCTTCACCACCTACGTCGCCGGCAAAACCAGCATCGGCGGCACGATCGTTGTGCCAAAGGACGGCACGATCACCGAGGCGACGCTCGATGCGATCAACACGCAGAGCCAGGGCTTTATCGATGCCTCCGTATATAACGGCGCCCTGAAAGGCCCGCTCGCGCAAAAATTGTCGGGTCTCTCCGCGGATGATGCCGGCGTGCTCAATCTGCGCCCCGGTGTCGAAATCGATAGCGGCGCCTCAGGGGACCTGACCGTAAGCGGCGCCCTAAACCTCGCCAATTTCCGCTACGCCAGCAGCAATCCCACTATCGCTCAGCCAGGCGCCGCCGCCTATGGATCAGGCCAGCCGGGCGTATTGTGGCTGCGCGCGGAAAATACGCTCACGATCGCGGGCGACATCACCGACGGCTTTGCAGCGCCCCCTTCCACATCGATAGATGGCCATCCGCTCAATCACCTTTGGGCCTTGTCGCCGATGCTGGCCGCCGGCGACCTCTCCTGGTCGATGCGGCTCGTGGCCGGCGCCGATCTCGCGGCTGCCGACAGCTCCAGCGTGTTCGGCGGCACCATCAGCGGCGCGCCGGCAAGTTCGGGCGGCGGCGACCTGATACTCAGCAACCTTCATGCGCTCCCCAATAACGGCAACAATTTCGGCCTGAATATCGATGTGATCCGCACCGGCACCGGCTATATCGATCTTGACGCCGGCGGTAATTTTACTGAAAAATCGCCTTTCGGCATTTATACCGCGGGCACGCAATTGGCCGCCGCGCCCAATGCACCCGGGGCGAATTACGCTTCAGGCGGCGGCAACGTGACGCTGGTGGCCGATGGCACCGCGCAAGGCTATGTCGCCCCGCTGGACACAAACGGGCAGACCGAATACCAGGCGGTCGCCTACACCAACAACGTTCTCAACTGGCTGCAACACGATAAGAGCGCGTGGTGGATCGATTTTGGCCGTATCCGCGGCGAGCTTCTGTTTGCCCCAAGCGGCCTGGCCACTTTCGGCGGCGGCAATATCGATGTGACCGTCGGCGGCGATGCCGGCAACATCGCCACCATCAACGGCACTCTCAACAACCCAACTGGCGGCGGTCTCGACATCACGGTTGCGACCACCGGCTATGTCGATCCTGCAACCGGCGCGGTGGTGGTGAGCGGCGGCGGCGACATAAGCCTCAATGTCGGCGGCGCGTTGAACCCCGCGGGGCCCACAGCATTCTATCAACCCTCCGACAATCTATACGGCGCAATCACCGATCTGCGCGGTCAGGTTTCCATAACTGCCGGATCAGTGGGCCAGATCGGCCTGCTTTACGAAGCGATTTCAAACGATCCCCGCCCGGTCAATCCCTACGTATCGGAAACTTTTGAGGCTGAAGGCGGCCCCACGCTGATTTTGGGCGATGCGGCGGCGCAGATCGATACGCGCGGCGACCTGGTCCTGGGCGGCGTGGGGGACGGCGGCGGCCTCACTTTCTCATTCTACCAGCCCACCACCGCTGTGCGCCTCTATGCCGCCGGCGGCAATTTGGTGCCCACCACCACAACCTTCGATGTCGCATCGGCGGATTCCGACAGCACCACCGGCACCGCAGCCATCGGCCAGTTCTACTACTATCCACCTATTCTCGACGTTGTAGCTGCGAGCGGCAGCATCTACGCCCAGGGCGACAACGCCGACCAGAATTTTGGCCTCGAACTCGCACCGTCACCGGACGGAAAACTCGATTTCCTGGCCGGCCAGTCGATCTACGATGGCAGCCCGGCCGACGTTACGTATCTGCCGGTCAGCATCGAAATGTCGGGTGCCGCGACCCTGCCGGCAAGCGCGTTGCCGGGCATGCTGTTCCCCGTGCAATTCTACCAGCCGAGCAAGACCAGCGACACGACCGACGTGTACGAGACGGCAAGTGGCACGCTGCACGCCGGCGATCCGGATGCGTCGCTGTTCTATGCGGCTTCGGGCGACGTGGTCGGCTTGAAAAGCGGCGTGGTCTGCAACAACGCATGCGGTGGCACCAGCGCGACCGTGCAATATATCGGTGCCACCGCGGTGCAAATCATCGCCGGTGGCGACGTGGTGGCAACCGGCGGCGCATCCGCACCCTATCTTCTGAACGGCGTGCTGGCGCCCGGCGGCAGCCCCGATTTCTTCCTGGATAACAACGCCACCGATATTTCGCTGATCGAGGCCGGCAAGGACGTGATCTATGCCAATGCCGATGTCGCCGGGCCTGGCTTGCTGGAGGTGCAGGCCGGCAACAATGTGTATCAGGGCGACCACGGCATTTTGCTGAGCCTGGGCGATATCGGCGCGGCCCTGACACCGCTGACGCGTGATGCCGGTGCGGGTATCACCGTTCTCGCCGGCACGGATGGCGGCTTCAACACCACCGCCTTTGCCGATCTGTATCTCAACCCCGCCGACCTCGCGAATGCCGGCACGCCCTTGCAGGACCAGCCCGGCAAGGTGGAACGCACTTACCAGGATCAGCTTTACGCCTGGCTGACGGCGCGCGGTTACACCGGCACGGAGGCCGGTGCATTGGCCTATTTCCTGACTCTGCCACAATTCGAGCAGAGCTCATTCCTGCTCACCGTGTATTACGCCGAGCTGAACCAGAGCGGCCTTGACTACAACAATCCGCAAAGCCGCTTCTACCACAGCTATCTCGAGGGCCAGGAGGCGATTAGCAGCCTGTTCCCGGCCACCGATGCGTCTGGCAAGGCGCCGGCGGATGGCGGCAGCCTGACCATGTTCAGCGGTGCGGGCACGGCCGGCGGCACCTTCAACACGTATGATAGCGCGATCCGCACCGAATACGGCGGCGCGATCACAACCGTGGTGCCCTATGGCGAAACCCTGCTGGGTAATTACGGCATCGTGCCACAAGCGACTGCCGGGATCCTCACGCAAGGAAGCGGCAATATCGACATGTATTCGTATGGCAGCGTCATTCTCGGGCAAAGCCGCGTGCTGACAACGCTCGGCGGCAACGTGCTGATCTGGATGTCGTCGGATGGCGAAATCAATGCGGGCCGTGGCTCGAAAACAACGGCACTGACGCCGCCACCGAACATTTCATATGACATCTACGGCAATGTTTTCCTCTCGCCCACCGTGCCGAGTTCCGGCGCGGGTATCGGCGCGCTGGCGCCCATCGCCGGCATCCCGGCGGGCGATGTGAACCTGATCGCGCCCGTGGGATCGATCGATGCCGGTGAGGCCGGCGTGCGCGCATCCGGCAATATCAACGTGGCTGCGCTCACGGTGGTGAACGGCGCCAATCTGCAAAGCGGCGGCAAGACCAGTGGCGTGCCGACCGTCACTGGCCCATCGGCCGCATCGGTCGCGGCCGCATCCTCCACCTCCGGCCAATCGCAATCCGCGGGCCAGTCGCTCCAGAGCCAGCGCGTTGCCCCACCACAACCCTCGATCATCGAGGTCGAGGTTCTGGTAGGCGGCTCCGAGGACGATGCGGACGAGAAGCGCAAGCGCAAGCGCGGCGGTGCGTAAAGAAGAGAGGAATCTTCTTTTTCTGAAGAAAAAGAAGCAAAAAGACTTTTGTTTCTCTGCTGCTTCGCCAATGGAAGGCAATGGCCGGATATGGCTGCTGGCGCCGCAATAAAAATCTTTTGGTTCTTTTTTTCAGAAAAGAACAGCTTCCTCTTCGGCCTGCGCATCGCCGATGTAATAAAACCTTCACCCCTCCCATCGCGGGCAGAAGTTACAAGCCGCGCGTCGGGCTTCAAGAGAATGTGAGCCGGACCAGCCCGCAATTCTTGACTGGCACGCGTATCAGCGCGGCCATCGACACCGCACGCCAGGCACCAAAGCCTATGATCCCGCAGGAGACCCCCTCATCATGAAAACAATTATGTTACTCGCCGGCGCTTCCGCCGTCGCACTCACCATGGGCGCCAATTCCGCCAAGGCCTCGGACGTTCTCGTTTATGGCGGCGGCAGCACACTCGCCGCCAAGGTCTATCGCGACATTTTCAACTGCTACTCCACGAAGGCCAGCGGCATTTTCGCGACCACCCCGGCCACTTATCCCGCCGGCGTCTCCATCCAGTATCCGACCGCCGAGAATTCCGCGTGCACCACGCAAGGCACGGCTTCCGGCATCACTTTCTATGAAGGCGTCGGCAGCGGCGCCGGTCTCTCCGCGTGGACAACACTCAACCCGGTGAATTTCGGCTCCCCCGCCACCACAAATACGATCGCCTATCTCGACAGCACGCAGAAAGTGAACTCCACGCCGTATCCGGAAATCCAGTTCGCCGCCAGCGACGCTTATCTCAGCTCGACGCAGGCCAGCCAGGCAGCCTCGACCTCCGGCGAGACGGTGTTCCAGTTGCCGACATTCGTGACCCCGATCGTGATTGCGGTCGGTCAGGTGCAGAACGTCAAGCTGACAGGGACGGACGTTTGCCAGTTATTCGCCAGCTCGACCTCCAAATCGGCCGCTGGTGTGAAATTCAGCGAACTCGTCGTACGGAAGGACGGCAGCGGCACATCTTTCATTTTCTCCGACTGGCTTGCGAAGAACTGCAAAACCAACCTCGGTTTCAACAGCTCGAACGGCTTCCCGAGCAACTCGCCGAACTGGACCGCAGTGGCGGCAGCCAACGGCAACCATCTCCCGATCGTTGCTGAATCTGGCACCGGCGGTGTTGCGGGCCAGGTGGCTGCAACCGCGAACGCGCTGGGCTATGTCAGCCCCGACTATGCTTACCCGGTGGTGGCCACCAGCACTGCCTATCCGTCCTATGTGCAAGGCTATCTGCCAACCGTCGCCAATGTTCAGGCGCGCCTGAACGTGGAAACCTATCCCAAGACCTATGACGCCGCGACGATTGGCCAGGAGATCAACGATCAGCTGGTGGCGCCCGGCCATTCGGGTTATCCGATTATTGGCTACACCTTCATCGATACCTACTCCTGCTACTCCGCATCGATCGGGGGCGGCCTGATCGGCGGTCCGAGCCAGGGCACGGAACTGTATAACGAACTGTTTTACTTCTACTCCAATGCAAAGGATGGCATCCTGAATTCGGCCGGGTTTGTCGAGCCGAGCACAACCGTCATTAGCCTGCTCAAGGGCACCGGCGGTCCGTTGAACAAGACCGGCGGCATCCAGAACGCGAGCTGCCCGAAAAAGTAAAATCGACGGCACGTGACCCCGCCCTCCCTCTCGTAGGGAGGGCACCGCTGACGTAAGGTGGGCTGCTGGGCAGCCCACCTTCTCTGCTCCCTGGCTTATGACGGATCAAACACCTCACGGCACTGTTTGCACGCCGCAAGGCAGCCGCAGCGACCGATCGGCAGACTGGTATTGCAATTTCATGACAGTTTGACCGAAACGAACCTTGTCCTCAATGGCGGGTTGGCCACTGTTGCCGGCCCAGGCAATTATTTGCTAAAACATGGCATGTATTCATTCGCCTCGGCTTGAGCCTTACAACTCTGCAAGGCCGAGATTGAGTATCGTTCTCGCAAGCCGGCCGATGCACCGGATGCGGCTTCACCGCAGGAGAGGGGGCGGCACATGTTAACGTCACGCCTCCGCTGGTTCCTTGCTTTTGTCTGTTGGCTGCAAGCGGCCCATGCGGCAGTGCCCAGCGTGCAGTTCGATCTCAATGAGATCCGTGTGGAAGGCAGCACTGTTCTGCCACAGGAGGACGTTGAGGAAACGATTTATCCCTATCTCGGGCCGGGCAAGACGGCCAGCGATGTGGAGCAGGCACGTGCGGCGCTGGAAACGCTCTACCAGCAGCGCGGTTTTGTGACCGTGTCGGTAACGATCCCGCCGCAGCATATCAGCACGAGCGGCGGCGTGGTGGTGCTTCAGGTGATCGAGCGGCCGGTGGGTCGGCTGCGTATCGTCGGCGCGCAATATTTCCTGCCAAGCGACGTGCGCAATGGCGCGCCTTCGGTGGCACCCGGCACCGTGCCCAACATGAAGAATGTCGCGCATGATCTCATCGCGCTCAACGCCTTCACGGATCGGCAGGTGCAGCCGGCTTTGCATCAGGGCCGCCGGCCCAACACGGTGGATGTCGATCTGGACGTGACCGATACGTTGCCTTTGCACGGCAGCCTGGAGTTGAACAACCGCTATAACGCCGATACCACGCCGCTGCGCCTCTCGGCCTCCCTGAGCTACGATAATTTTTTCCAGCGCGGCGATACCGGCAGCATCAGCTATCTGGTGGCGCCCGAGAATGTTCGTGACGCGGAAGTCAGTTCCGCGTCCTACCTCTTCCACATTCCGGATAGTCAATTGTCGCTGCTGTTCAGCTACCTGCATTCCAACAGCAACGTCACGGCACTTGGCAGCACGGATGTGGCCGGCCGCGGCAACCAGGCGGGCTTTCGCGTTCTGATCCCGCTTGGCGCCACAAGCAATTTCAGCCACTCCTTCTCGGTGGGCTGGGACTACAAGCGGTATTTTGAGCGCGACGAGTTCAAATCCACCAATTCGGTCACCTATGCGCCGGTGACCTACTACCCGCTTAGCGCCTCATACGCCGCGAACTGGACAGAAGCGCGATCCTCCACCGACCTGACCATGAGCCTGGAATTTGGTCTTCCGGCTTTCGGCAGCGCGCGTTCTGCCTTCGACAACAAGGCCTACGACGCCACTCCGGGATTTTCCATCGCCAGGGCATCGCGGTCCCGCCAGCAGGACCTGCCTTACGGTGCCCAGCTCTGGGGTTCCGTCACCGGCCAGCTTACCAACGATTCGCTTGTCTCCAGCGAACAGATTGCCGCCGGCGGCGCGGATTCGGTGCGCGGCTACCTGGAAGCGGAAACGCTCGGCGATCTTGGCGCCTATGTGCAAACCGAATTGCGAAGCCCGTCCGTCGCGAAATATCTGGGCGGGCCGTTCCATTCGCTGCGGTTTCATCTGTTCTATGATGCTGGTGTGGTGAATCTGAATAACCCCTCCTCGCCCGGAACCGCGTTGTCGCCGGTCGGCACGCCCTCCGCCTACGGGCTGCAATCCGCCGGCATAGGCGGCAGGGTGAATTTGTGGGGCTATCTGAACGGCGTGCTGCAGGATGCGCAAACATTCAATCGCGGCCCCGATACCAAGCCTGGCACCAACCGCGTGCTGTTCCGTGTTTATGGGGAGTTTTGATAAAAATGTCGCCCGGCCCGTTCCGCCGCCTGTCGCACCTGCGCGGCCTATTCGTGATTTTTGCCCTATGCGCCGCGATCCAGATCATGGCGGCCGGCGTGGCGCAGGCGGCCTGGTGGAACGGCGACTGGAAATACCGTGTGAAGATCGACGCCGATGCCGGGCCGAAAGGTGCCAATATCGGTGAAGCCATCGGCCGCACGCAAATTCTTGTGCGGCTGCTCGCCAATAATTTCAAGTTCGACACCGCCAAGCAGGATGGCGGCGATATCCGTTTCGTCGCGGGCGACGATCGTACGCCGCTGCATTACCACATCGAAAAATTCGACGGACTCGTCGATGAAGTGGCCCTTATATGGGTAGACGTGCCCGATCTCGCCCCGGGTGCGACTACAAGCCTTTACATGTATTGGGGCAACGACAAGGCAAACGACGCCTCGGATGCCCATGCCACTTACGATAGCGATCAGTTGCTGATCTGGCATTTTGCCGAGGAAAATGGCCTGCCGAAGGACAGCACCAGTTTCAACAATAATGCCCTCACGCCGGGAAAGCGCGACCAGAACGCCATTATAGGCTTCGGCACGCTGCTCGATGGCTCCGCCCCGATCAAACTTTCGCCCAATCCCACACTGAACATCGCCGCCGGCCAGGCCTTCACCTGGCAGGTCTGGCTGAAACCCAAACCGGCCAATCAGTCATCCGTGGTGTTCGATCAGCGCGATGCCGCCGGCACCAACGATTTTCAGGTCGATCTCGATCAAGGCGTTCCCTCGGTCAGTGTCGTGTCCGCCGCAGGCACGCTGAAGGCAGCGGCCGCGGCGCCGCTTGTCGCCGATAGTTGGCATCTTCTCACGGTCACCGCGGATGCCGCCAAAATAACGTTTTTTGTCGATGGCGCGAAAGTCGGCGAGGCGGCCGGAAGTCTGCCTGCGATCACCGGCGGCGGCGCGCTTGGCGGGTCTTCCGCAGGCGCCGGCGCCCTGGGCAATTTTATCGGCGAAATGGACGAGCTGCAGATCAGCAAAATCGTTCGCCCCGCCGGCGAGATTGCTCTCGCAGATCGTGACCAAGGCACCCAATCCAACCTGCTGGTGTTCGAAAACCCCGAGCAGACCAGCAGTTTCGGCTCCGGCTATATCGGCATCATTCTCAAATCGGTCACTGGCGATGCCTGGGTGGTGATCGGCGTGCTGATCTTCATGATGATCATCTCCTGGCTGGTGATGATCTCCAAGGCCATCTATGTTGGCCGTGTCGCCGGCCAGAACAAGAAATTCCTGCTGCTGATGCGCGAAGTGAACAGAACGCGCGGCACGCTCCTGCCGCCCGTGCCGAAGGATCGGGCAAGGGCGGTCAGTGCCTCCTGCCTCTTCCGCGTTTATGAAACAGGCGTGCGCGAAGTGACGGACCGGCTGGATGGCGGCCGCACGCTGCCTGATGGCAGCATCGCGCCGCAATCACTCGCCGCCATACGCTCGTCCATGGATGCGCAGATGGTGCGCGAGGTCACCAAGCTGAACAGTGCCATGGTGCTGCTCACTATCGCCATTTCGGGCGGCCCGTTTGTGGGTTTGCTCGGCACGGTGATCGGCGTGATGATCACCTTCGCCGCCATCGCCGCGGCCGGCGACGTGAATGTGAATTCCATCGCACCCGGTATTTCCGCAGCGTTGCTCGCCACCGCCACCGGCATGTTCGTGGCCATCCCCGCGCTGTTCGGCTACAATTATTTCCAGACGCGCATCAAGACTGTCGTTTCCGAAATGGCGGTATTTGTCGACGAAGTCGTCACCCGTATCGCCGAAGGCGACCTCTCCCGCGGCAAGCCGCAAGCCGGCGAGTAGGAGTGCCGCAACATGCAAGTGAATGACGACAAGCCATACGACGACATCAACATCACGCCAATGCTGGATCTCGCCTATGTTCTGCTGGTGATCTTCATCATCATGACGACGGCCTCCGTGCAGGGCATGAAGGTCGACCTGCCAAAGGGGAGTTCGGTGGTCTCGCTTGCTGTGCCGAAAACAAAAGTCATCTCGGTGAATGCCGGCGGCCAGATCTTTATTGACGCCATCCCCGTGAACCTTGCCGAGCTGGAAGCAAAATTGCGCGATGCCAAGGCGATAACGCCCGATCTGCCGATCGTCATCAAAGGCGACCGGCAATCCCAGTACGAGAAAATCATGAACGTGCTCGATATATGCGGGCGCGTCGGCATCACATCGCTCGGCCTGGCCGCACAGCGCACGCCCGAGGGCTGAGCGATGCTCGACGACGACGAATTCGCGGAATTCGACCGCAAGACTTCCTTCCAACGCTTTGCGATGCCCGCCGTCGGCGTGTTTCTCGTTGCGGGCGCGGCAGCACTTGGTTTCACGCTGATCCATGGCTCGCACACACCTTCGGCCCGGCCGCATGTGGAGCCCCATATCACCCAGGTGCAGTTGCCACCCCCGCCTCCGCCGCCACCGCCACCCAAAACCCAGCCGCCGGAACCGAAAAAAGAGGTGGAAACCGCGCGGCAAAGTGAGCCCGTCCCCTCCAAACCGGTGAGCACGCCCGCGCCAAAAGCACCGGCGCCTCCGAACCGTGTGGAAACCTCCATCGCGGGCAACGGCCCAGGCACGCTCGGCGCCGGCAATGGCGGCGGCGGAGATTGCCTAGGCAGCGGCTGCGGTAATGGCGATGGCCCCGGCGGCGGCGACAACGATTCCTATTACGCCAACATCGTCAAGACGCAGATACAGGATGCGCTCCGCCGCGACGAAAAACTGCGTTTCGCGCGCTACCGCATGACAGTCTCCCTTTTCCTCGACGCGAGCGGCCATGTGGCCAAGGCTACGATCGCCTCCTTCGATGGCGACCCGGATATCGAGGCCGAAGTGAACCGCGCGCTGCGCCAAATATCCACCGGCGACTCCCCCCCATCCACCATCGTCGCTAAACAGTTTTCCGTGCATATCACCGAACGGGCCCCCGGCTGACCCGCCATGGAGCGCATCATGCGGCACCTGCCAACCCCTCTTTGCTGCGTCAGCCTTCTCGGCATGATCCTCGCCTCACACGGCGCAATCGCGCAGGAAAGCGCGGAAGACCGCATGCGCGACGCGCTCCGTCAATCTGTTACGGAAATGCGTGCCGCACAGGATCAGGCAGCCCAAGCCCAGTCCGACCTGCAAAAAGCCGTGGCCGATAAATCGGCCCTGCAGGCTCAGCTGGACGCGGCAAACGCCAAGCTCGCAGCCGCGCCCGCCATCAAACCCGCCGATCTGGATGCGCTGAAGTCCCAGGTGCAATCAGCACTCGCAACGAACGCGGGCTTGCAACAACAGAATGCGCAACTGCAAGCGCGTCTGTCCTCGATCACTGAAGCCAGCCAAACGCAAGCCGAACAAAACCGCAAGACGGCGGCCTCCCTCAAGATCGCGCACGCCACCCTGGAAGCGTGCAAATCGGCCAACACCAAGCTCATTGGCGTCTCAGAGGATGTTCTGCATCTTTACGAAAGCCAAAATTTCCGCTCGATACTGATCAAAAGCTACGAGCCTGTGCTAGGCCTCGCAAAGGTGAAACTGGAAAACATTGTTCAGCAGTATGACGACAAAATCCATGACCAGGAATATTTTGACGCAACGAAATAGCCGCCTGTTGCGCTCCCGCTCTTACCCCCTTGCCGGGCGGGCCGGGGTGGCGGCGCGTCGCGCAAGAATTTCGCTACTTGCCGGAAAGGCAGTTCTCATCGGCCTCTCCTTTATGTTGTTGGCCGCTGCGAGCGAAGATCCGGTCATTGCCGAACGTGGCACCGATCAGATCACCATCAGCCAGGCCCGCGCCCTGATCGGCACCGCCGACCAAGCCACACAACATCGCCTCACCACAGACCCCTCCGCGCTCAAACAATATTTGCGCGATCTGCTTCTGCAGCGCGCCATCCTGCGCGAAGCCGAGGCCCGGAAATGGGACCAGCGCCCCGATATATCGTCCCTTCTGCAGCGCGCGCGCGACCAGGTGATCGCACAAACATTCCTCGCCGGTCAGGCCACGCTGCCCACCAATTATCCAAGCGATGCCGCAATAGAGGCCGCCTACGAAGCCAACAAGTCACGCTTCATACAGCCCCGCACCTATCACATGGCGCAAATCTTTCTGCCGCGCGCGGCCTCTGCCTCCGCCGACGATGCACACAAGCGGCTGCTGGCACTGCGCACCCAAATACAGCGTGGAAAAATCACACTGCAAGCCGCAGCCAAATCCGCGGGTGCGCAGTATTTGGATATGGGCTGGGCACCTGAAACCCAGCTTGTTCCGGCCGTCAAGTCAGCGGTGGCCGGCCTACCCGAAGGGGAGATCACGGATCCTATCTGCATCGAAAATGGCTGTCACCTGATACGCCTTCTGGCAACAAGGCCGGCCGGCCCGGCGCCGCTCACCGAGATTCGCGACCAACTCGTGCAGGCCATGCGCCGGCAAAAGCAAAACGAAGAGGAAGCGACCTATGAATCCGGCCTGCTTGCAAAAACCCCCGTTGAAGTCAATGAAATTCAACTCTCACGCATTGCTCCATAATATGCGCAGTGCATCAGCATGAAAATATGCATGCGTGCCGCAGCCTCACTGATTGCCTTCTGCACCCAGCCCGCCTTCGCACAATCAGCGCACGAGAACTGCGTGGATGTTCAAGTGGGCACGGCACAAAGCTACGATTGCATCAATCAGAAACTCCAGACAATGTCACGGGAAGCACACCAACCCCCATCCTCGGCCGCCCCGGATAGTGGAACCATTCCAGCCAACCAGACAGGCCAATTCAACGAAAACGCGATACGCGACCGCCTTGGCGGAAACTATGGAAAGTCGGTCATCCCGCCGCAGCCAGCACCGAATATACCTAAATCTCTATCCAAGAACTGATAGCGTTCCTGTAACAAAGTAAGGTGGCGGGTTCTTTTCTGAAGAAAAGAACCAAAAGACTTTTATGTCGTGGCGTTGCGGCCCCATCTGCGCAGCCCGGCAGGATGTGTCGTACCACGTCTCGGGCGGCACGCTGCCCGGTATACGTCAATTGACGTATCGGCCCGCCGGCAACACCCCTCTAACAAGAACATTGCGTTTTCACGCGCCGCGGCGACACTCGCTGGTAGGCCTTCTGAGGTCGTGGGGGTGGTATCGGCATGCACGGAAAGCAACGGATTGTCCGGGTTCGGCGGCAATACAATCAATGGGTTGCCGACCAGACGCTGGAGGATTTCGCGCTCCGCTACACGGCGGATTCCGGCCGGAGCTGGTCGCCCTTCCGGGTGGGTAACGCAGCCCTCGGCGCCATCTCGTTCCTGGCCTGCGAGGCAATCGGCGCCTCCATCACCTTCGCTTTCGGCACCGCGAACGCGCTCGCCGCCATCGCCGCGGTCAGCGCGGTGATCTTCGCCAGCTCCCTGCCCATCGCCACCTACGCCGCGAAATACGGCGTCGATATGGACCTGCTGACCCGCGGCGCCGGCTTCGGCTACATGGGGTCCACGATCACGTCGCTGATCTACGCCTGCTTCACCTTCATTCTGTTCTCCGTTGAAGCGACCATCATGTCGCATGCGCTTAAGCTGTGTCTGGGCATCCCGCTGCCGGTGGCGCACCTGATCAGCGCGCTCACGGTGCTGCCGATCGCAGCCTATGGCATACGTATGATCTCGCGGCTGCAGCTCTTCACCCAGCCCATCTGGCTCGTGCTGCAGGCCGCCCCCCTGATCCTGCTGCTCCGCGCGCCCGCCGGTACCTTCTCCGGCTGGGCGGGGTTCGCCGGCATCGGCGCCGCGGCGCCAGGGCTGCATCTGGTGCCCTTCGGCACCGCCTGCGCCATCCTGCTCTCCTTCATGCCGCAGATCGGCGAGCAGGTAGATTACCTGCGCTTCCTGCCGGACAGGCAGCGCGTGCCAGCCTGGCGCTGGTGGAGCGCGCTGCTGGTCAGCGGCCCAGGCTGGATCCTGATCGGCGGACTAAAATTGGGTCTGGGCTCATGCCTCGCTTATCTGGCGCTGTCCCGCGGCATGCCGGAAAATGCCGCCTCCCAGCCGGCCGAACTCTATCTGATGACCTTCCAGGGCCTGCTCGGCAGCAAAGCGGCAGCGCTCGCCATGACCGGGCTTTTCGTGGTCGTCTGCCAGCTCAAGATCAACGTGACGAACGCCTATGCCGGATCGATCGCCTGGTCGAACTTCTTCTCGCGCCTCACCCATAGCCATCCCGGCCGCGTGGTGTGGCTGTCGTTCAACGTGCTGCTCGCCCTGCTGCTGATGGAGGCGGGAGTTTTTCGCATCATTGGCGTGATCCTCGGCATCTACTCCAATCTCGCGGTTGCCTGGGTAGGCGCACTCACGGCGGACCTTCTCGTCAACAAAACGCTGGGGTGGAGCCCGCCCGGAATCGAATTCCGGCGCGCCCATTTGTATGACATCAATCCGGTGGGCGTGGGGGCCATGGCCGCCTCTCTGATCGTATCGACCGCCGCCTTCGTGGGGCTGCTTGGGGTGGTGGCGCAGAGCCTAGCCGCCATCATCGGCTTCGCGGTAGCCTTCGCCGCCGCCCCGCTGATCGCATGGGGCACCGGCGGGCGCTTCTACATCGCCCGCCAAGCTGATGTGCTGCCCGGCACCGCGCCCAAGGTAGAATGCAGCATCTGCGAAAATCATTTCGAGCGGCCGGACATGTCGTTTTGCCCGGCCTATGGCGGCGCGATTTGCTCGCTCTGTTGCACGCTTGAAATGCGCTGCCACGACAGCTGCAAGACGCAAAGCCGCGCCTTCGAGCAAATCAGCGGCCTGGCGCACAAACTTCTGCCGCAAAGCCTCGCCACACACATGGGCAGCCGGATCGGCCGCTTCGTCATGCTGATGAGCGTACTCACGCTGATCACCGGCGGACCGCTGCTGCTGCTGAATTTCGAATTCGCCGGCCTGCCCGCCGTCGATCGCGATGCGGTCTCCGGCGCGCTCGGCATCGTGTTCATGGTGCTGCTGGTGTTGATCGGCGTCGGCAGTTGGGGCTGGGTGCTGGCGCAAGAAAGCCGGCGTATGGCCGAAGCCGAAGCCGAAAGGCAAACGGCCATCCTGATGGATGAAATCGCCGCCCATGAGGTCACCGACGCGGCCCTGCAGAAGGCAAAGGAGGTGGCCGAGGCAGCCAATTTCGCGAAAACCCGCTTCATCGCCGGCATGAGCCACGAAATCCGCACGCCGCTCAATGCCATCAACGGCTACGCCCAGTTGCTGGAACGCCACGCCGCCCGCGAACCGGCCGACGCTATCCGCGTGATCCGCCGCAGCGCCGAACACATCACCAACCTTGTGGATGGATTGCTGGATATCGCCAAGATCGAAACCGGATCACTCAAACTCTACCGCGATAGCCTCGCCATCGTGCCCTTTCTCGATCACGTGGTGGACATGTTCAAGCACCAGGCTTCGGCCAAGGGAATCGCTTTCTCCCACGCATTCGCCCCCCATCTGCCGGATTACGTCCATGCCGATGAACGCCGCCTGGGCCAGATATTGCTCAACCTGCTCTCCAACGCGATCAAATACACCGAAACCGGCCGAGTCTGGCTGGACGTGCGCTACCGCAACGGCATCGCGGAGTTCGAGGTGGGCGATACCGGCATCGGCATCCGCCCCGACGAAATCGAACGCATTTTCGAACCATTCGAACGCGGCCATGCGGCGGCGGCGAACAACATACCGGGCACCGGGCTTGGGCTCACCATCACGCGTTTGCTGGCGCAAATGCTCGGCGGGGAAGTGACGGTAACCTCCACACCAGGCAGCGGCAGTCTGTTCCGGGTGCGGTTGCTGCTGACTGAGGCACCGGCGCATGAGCAGCAGGAGTGCGAACGCAACATCACCGGCTATGCCGGCGCGCGGAAAACCGTGCTGATCGTCGATGATGACCGTTCGCATCTCGATCTTGTCGAACAGGTGCTGGCACCCTTGGGCTTCACCGTGTTCCTGGCCACCAACGGGCCGGATGCGCTGGATATGGCGCAGCGCTGCCACCCCGATATCGTGTTGCTGGATCTCGCCATGCCCGGTATGACAGGGTGGGAGGTGGCGGCAAGGCTGCGGGCGGAACGCAACGACGAACTCGCGATCCTCGTAGTCTCCGCCGATGCGCATGTGCTCACCGGCGGCAGGGCGGGCCCGATGATGCACGACGATTACCTGGTAAAGCCTGTGCAATTGCCGGACCTTTTGGAAAAGCTGCAGCTTCTGCTCGATCTGGACTGGATCATGGACTCGGCGGATATGGGCCTTGTCCCCGGCCAGGAAGCGGTGGCATCGCGTGGCTGACGGCTGGGTTAACCACGATCTCGTTCTGCTGGTCGATGATTCGCCCGACGAGCTGCGCATGCTCGCGGAAACGATCGAGGCCAGCGGCATGCAGCCGGTTACCGCGCCGCATGGCACGGCCGCCCTGCACCTGGTGCAGCAGCTCATGCCGCGCCTGATCGTGCTGGATGCGGTGATGCCCGGCATCGACGGTTTCGATTTGTGCCGGCGCCTGAAGCGCGACCCGCGCGTTTCGCATGTGCCGATCGTGTTCATGACAGGCCTTGCCGATACCGCCCATGTTCTGGAAGGCCTGCAGGCAGGTGCCGTGGATTACGTGACGAAACCGGTGATCATGGAAGAATTGGTGGCACGCGTTCGGGTGCATATGGTGAATGCGCGCAAGGCGGAAGGTGCCAGGATCGGGCTGGACGCCACTGGTCGCCACCTGCTCGCACTCGATCCCGAGGGCGCCATTCTTTGGTGCACGCCGCAGGCCGCCACCTCGCTGCAAAACCTGTTTCCTGAAAACGATCCCGCCCATGCGCCAGCCAGCGACGATCTCGCCACGCAATTGCGGCTGCTGGTGCAAAGCATCGCCGCCGGCCCTGTCGGCCGCATCGAAAATCAATTGGGCCGTGCGCTTAGAACCGAATATCTGTTTGCCGATCATCCGGCGGAATTTCTGTTCCGCCTCGCCAAGGCCGATGCCGACGGGGATGAAGCCCGCCTCTCGCGCGCCTTTCAGCTCACCGGCCGCGAAGCCGAAGTGCTGCTCTGGACGGCGCGCGGAAAATCCAATCGCGAAATGTCGGAAATCCTCAACATCAGCCCGCGTACGGTGAATAAGCACCTGGAGCGTATTTTTACCAAGCTGGGGGTGGAAAACCGGGCTGCCGCGACGTCGGTTGCGATGGCCGTGCTGCTGGGGCGTGATTGAAGGAAGAGCCTTCTTTTCTGAAGAAAAGAAGCAAAAGACTTTTATTTTCTGTCCTTTACCTCGTTGGAGAGGTGTTTCGATCGTACAGCGGGGGAAGGAAGCAAAGTCTTTTTGGTTCCGCTGGGCGGGCTTCCGCCTTTTCTTCAGGAAAGAACATTCTTCTTAAGCATACTCGATCGTGACAATTCGCCTATGCAAGCAACAGCGCCCTCGGCACCAAGGCGCTACCCACCCGCCCGTGCCTGTCCATGCCAGCCACCCGCCCGGAGGCATGCGTAAAAGCCCGGCGTCACTCTATGGTAGCCGGCGTCCGGCGCATCGGCTGGCCCCAGCTTCGCCACGCACGAATCCCCAGTCGCGTGCAAATCCGCAACGCCGGATCCGATCCGCCACCAATTGCCCACGATCAGGATTTTGGGTGTCGCCGGCGGTGGCGGCACCACGCCATCTGGCGCCGCAACGGCCGGCACTGCCACCACCGGGGGCGCAGGAGGCACTGCCACTGTCATCGGCGGGGGCGCAGCCGGGGCCGCCACCGGCGCGGCGCCCGCCTCCATATCGGTTACATGCCATCCGGCCTGCGCGAGGCAGGCCCGCACAGCCGCAGGATCCGCGTTCTCACTTTGACAGCGTCGCCGATCGTCTGCGAAGGCATCGGGCCCGCTGCCGCGCTTGAAGGCAATTTCACCGCACCCGGTCAATCCGCCCGCGCCCACGATCGCAAGCACGACACAGAAAAAAATCCAGGCGCGCCCAGCGTTCGATCCATTCTTCTGCATATCGCCATCCTGCATCACCCACCGCACCGCGCGAGTACGCCAATCGACGTATTCATCGTCTCCCCTACGTTCCGTAGCTTTCAGTAACGCTCCGTAAGGGAACGTTCCCGGCTCGACCGGGCAGAAGCTGCATATCCGTGACGTCAGGGGGTGTCGGGTGAAAATCTATCATAGGGAAAATCGCGCTACAACGCGCGCCATTGTGCGAGGCGGGCTCGCAGGCCTCGCACTGATCGCCACGATCGACAATGCGCGTGCCGCGGCAACGATCAATTTCGGCGACGACAATAGCGAATCGCTCAGCATCGGCCTTGGCCTGCGCGCCAGTTTCGACGACGTGCAGGATGGCGCGCCAGACGGTAAGTCGGCCTCGAACTCATTCGAACTCGATAGCGTGCGCATTTACATCAATGCTTCGCTCAACAGCTGGATCAAGGCCACGCTGAACACCGAGCGCACGTCGGATTCCGTGAACGTGCTCGACGGCTATGCCCGTTTCGAGCCTGTCCCCTTCTTCAACATATGGATCGGCCGCATGTTGCCGCCGAGTGACCGCTCGAACCTCGACGGACCGTACTATCTCAGCTCCTGGCTGTATCCCGGCGTGGTGTCGCAATATCCGTCGAAATTCGATGGCCGCGACGACGGTGCAACCATTTGGGGCAAGCTCGGCGGCGGCAAGTTCGTCTATTCGGTGGGCGTGTTCGACGGCCATAACCGGGTGGAGGGCGCCTCCAACCAGTCCGACAATCTGCTTTATGCCGGCCGCGCCGTGTATAATTTTCTCGATCCGGAGAACAACCCGGCCTATTATGAAAGCAGCACCTATTACGGCACTGCCGACATCCTTACGCTGGGTGCGGCCGTGCAGTATCAGAAGGATGGGGTAGGCACCATCACCCAGAAAGGCGACTACACCGCGTTCAACATTGACGGCCTCTTCGAAAAGAAGGTGCTGAATGGCGGTGCCGTGACGTTCGAGGGCGCCTATTACCATTACAACACCGGCGGCGTCGTCGATGTGCCCACCAATTTCAACGGCGCCGGTGCGTTCGACAATGTCGGCGGCATCACCCAGGGCAACGCCTATCTCGCCTCCGCCGCCTTCCTGTTTCCCGACAAGATCGGCTATGGCAAGATCCAGCCGGTGGTCCGCTTTCAGGATTTCGATGCCACCATAACAAAAGTTACCACCAAGCAGTATGATGGCGGGCTGAACTACATCATCGATGGCCACAATGCGAGGGTCAGCGCCGTCTATGCCTATACGCAAACAACGAACGCCAAGAGCGCGAACCAATTCACCCTCGGCGTCCAATTGCAATTCTGAAAAACCTCTCCTCGGAAGGACACTGCTTCATGTCGAATGACCCCACCATGATGTCACGCCGCGGCTTCGCCCAACTCGGCCTGGCCGCGGCCGCCGCCGCAACCGTCCGGCCGGCTTTCGCCGCTCCCAAGGGCGAGCCGATCAAGATCGGAATCCTGCACTCGCTCTCCGGCACCATGGCCATCAGCGAAACCACGTTGAAGGACGTGATGCTGATGCTGATCGCCGAACAGAACAAGAAAGGCGGCGTGCTGGGCCGGCCGCTGGAACCCGTGGTCGTCGATCCCGCCTCCAACTGGCCGCTATTTGCCGAAAAGGCACGGGAATTGCTTTCGGTGGACAAGGTAGCCGCGGTATTCGGCTGCTGGACAAGCGTTTCGCGCAAATCCGTGCTGCCCGTGTTCGAGGAGCTGAATGGCATCCTGTTCTATCCCGTCCAGTATGAAGGTCAGGAGTGTAGCCGAAACGTGTTCTACACCGGCGCTGCACCGAACCAGCAGGCTATTCCGGCCGTGGATTACTTGCTCAGCGCGGAAGGCGGCGGTGCGACCCGCTTCGTTCTCGCCGGCACCGACTACGTCTATCCGCGCACCACAAACCAGATACTGGCCGCCTATCTCGCGACCAAGGGCATCAAGCCCGCCGATATCATGGTGAACTACACGCCGTTTGGTCAGAGCGACTGGCAGGGCATCGTGGCGCAGATCAAGGCATTTGGCTCGTCGGGCAAGAAAACCGCCGTGGTTTCCACCGTGAACGGCGACGCCAATGTGCCGTTCTACAAGGAACTCGGCAACCAGGGCATCAAATCCACCGACATTCCGGTGATGGCCTTTTCCGTCGGCGAGGAAGAACTCGCCGGCATCGACACCACGCCGCTGGTCGGCCAGCTTGCCGCCTGGAACTATTTCGAGAGCATAAAAACGCCTGCCAACAAGGCCTTCATCAAGGAATGGCACGCCTTCACCAAGAAGCCGAAGCGCACCACCAACGATCCGATGGAAGCCCATTATATCGGCTTCAACATGTGGGTGCAGGCGGTAACGAAAGCCGGCACCATCGACCATGATGCGGTGATCGATATTCTGCCCGGTATCAAGCAGCCCAACCTCACCGGCGGTGTGGCGACCATGCTGCCCAACCACCACATCACGAAGCCCGTGTTCATTGGAGAAATCCAGGCAAACGGCCAATTCAACGTGGTGTGGAAAACGCCCGACCTGGTGCCCGGCAAAGCCTGGTCGCCCTATGTTGCTGAAACGAAAAACCTGATCGGCGACTGGACCAAGCCGATCGAATGCGGCAACTACGACACCGTCACAAAAAAATGCGTCGGCACCAAACACGCCTGACTCAGCTACGCACGTCTCCCTCCCCCTCGCGGGGAGGGGGCGGTGCCGTAACCCCCGTAGCCCCGCATCGCGCTTGGGCGATGCGGGGCCGAGCCAGCCAACGAAAGAAAGGAAGACTCTTCTTTTCTGAAGAAAAGAAGCAAAAGACTTTTATTTTCCAGGCAAACGAATCGCGGAAAAATACGCACCAGGAAACAAAAGTTTTTTGGTTCTTTTTTTCAAAAAAGAACATACTTTCTTCCTGACTTACTAACGTCAAAAGGGATCAACCGCGAATGACCGTAGGATGGGTAAGCAAAGCGCCACCCATCACGCCTAAAGCGGCGAGTGCAAAAGCACGTGCTTTCTGGCTCCTTTTTCCAAAAAGGTACATATCATCCCTTTGCCTCGCAGCATGTTTTCTAATCTGCGTTCCCACCCTATGCCGCGCCGACGACACGGCCCTCGCCAACCTGCATTCCTCCGATTACGACACGGTCGCCGCCGCCGTCACCGATCTCGCGGCGCACGGCAATCCCCGCGCCCGCGCCATCATCACCGCCCTGCGTGACGGCGCGCTCTGCGCCCCCGATTCCGGCCCCGGCCTCTACATTTCCGTCCCCAACGGCTACGTCGATGCCGCTACCGGCGCGGCCGTTTCCGGTATCGACCCTGATTCCGTCAGCCCAATTCAGGAAAACAACCGTGTGCGCGTGGCCGTCGCTGGCGCCCTCGCTTTGCTCGATCTATCCTCCCCAAACGCCGCCACGCGCCGCGCCGCGGCCGATGCCATGCTGGATCACCCCGATAGCGCCCTGCTGCCTGCGCTCGATCAGGCCCTCGCCCGCGAACCCGATCGCCAGACCCACGGGGCGATCGCCCTCGCCCGCGCTGCCTCCCTGCTCTCCGCCGGTGCCGCCGCGCAAAGCCAGCAAAGCCAGTTGGAAGCAGTGGCCACCTTGCGCGCCGAAGGCACCCAGCAGGCGCGCGCCATCCTACTCTCAATTCCCAACCCGCCACCTGCGGTAAAGGACGCAGCCAAATCCGCCATCGCATCCATCGACTTCAAATTGCGGCTCTGGAGCGTCGGCCAAGGTGTTTTCTATGGCGCGAGCCTCGGCTCCGTGTTGCTGATCGCGGCCCTGGGCCTCGCCATCACTTTCGGAGTCATGGGGGTCATCAACATGGCCCATGGCGAGTTGATGATGATTGGCGCCTACGTCACCTGGCTCGTACAAGGCGCCACAACAACCGCGTTTCCAGGCCAGGCCGGACTAGGCCTCGCCCTCTCCGTTCCGGCCGCTTTCCTCGTCTGCGGCGCGCTCGGCGTGGCCATAGAACGCGGCCTGATCCGCTTCCTCTACGGCCGCCCCCTGGAAACGCTGCTGGCCACCTGGGGGCTTTCCCTGGTGCTGCAGCAGGCCGTCCGCTCCTTGTTCGGCCCCACCAACGTGGCCGTCATCACGCCCGCCTTCATGTCCGGCGCAGTAAAACTGGGCGGGATCGAGATCACCTTGAACCGGCTTGTGATCATCGTATTTGCCGCCCTGGTGATGGTGGGGCTTACCGCCGTGCTGCGCCTCACCCCGCTCGGCTTGCAGATGCGGGCTGTCACGCAAAACCGGCGCATGGCCGCTTTGATGGGCATCCGCACCACGCAGGTAGACGCTCTTACCTTCGGCCTGGGATCGGGCGTGGCGGGGCTTGCCGGTGTCGCCATCAGCCAGATCGACAATGTCAGCCCGAATCTCGGCCAGGGCTATATCATCGACAGTTTCATGGTCGTGGTCTTCGGCGGCGTGGGCAACCTCTGGGGCACCCTCGCCGGCGCCCTCAGCCTCGGCATCGCCAACAAGATTCTGGAACCGCTCGCCGGCGCCGTACTCGCGAAAATCGTGGTGCTGGTCCTGATCATCCTGTTCATCCAGCGCCGCCCCAGGGGCCTTTTTCCCCTCCGCGGCCGGGCGGTTGAATCGTGATCCGCGCGCTTCTCCCCCGCGCCGGTGCCGACTGGGCCGCCGCCGGCGTTCTAGCCGGCGGATTTCTGCTGGCCCTGCTGAGCCTGCTGCCCGAAACTTTCATGCTGCACGTGCCCGCCTTCGCCGTCGGCCTCGCCGGCAAATACCTGGCCTACGCCATCCTCGCCTTGGCGGTAGACCTGGTCTGGGGCTTTGCCGGCATCCTCACCCTGGGCCACGCCGCCTTCTTCGCCCTCGGCGGCTACGCCATGGGCATGTATCTCATGCGCGAGATCGGCAGCCGCGGAGTCTACGGCAATCCCAACCTGCCCGACTTCATGGTGTTCCTCTCCTGGGACCATCTGCCCTGGTACTGGTTCGGCTTCAGCCATCTCCCCTTCGCCCTGCTGATGGCGCTGATCGTCCCGGGTGCTTTGGCCGGCTGCTTCGGCTGGCTCGCCTTCCGCTCCCGTGTATCCGGCGTCTATCTTTCCATCATCACTCAGGCGCTCACCTACGCGCTGATGCTCGCCTTCTTCCGCAACGACATGGGTTTCGGCGGCAATAACGGACTCACCGACTTCAAGGACATCGCCGGCGCCGATCTGCACCACGCCGGCACCCGCGCCGTCCTCCTGGCGCTCACCGCCATCGTGCTCGCCGCCAGCCTGCTCGCCAGCAAAGCCATCCTGCGCAGCCGCTACGGCGAGCTGCTGATCGCGGTGCGCGACGCCGAAAGCCGCACCCGTTTCATCGGCTATAGGCCAGAGCACATCAAATTGCTGATCTGGGTATTCTCCGCCCTGATCGCGGGCCTCGGCGGCGCCCTCTATGTCATCCAGGTCGGCATCATCAACCCCGGCGAATTCGCCCCCGGCAACTCGATCGAAGCCGTCATCTGGGTTGCCGTCGGCGGCCGCGGCACGCTATGGGGCCCGGTGCTGGGCGCGTTGCTTGTGAACCTCGGCAAAACGCTGTTCACCGGCCTGCTCCCCGAATTGTGGCTCTATGCACTCGGCCTCCTCTTCATCCTCACCACGCTCTTCCTGCCCCGGGGCCTGGCCGGCCTGTGGCACGCCGCCAAGCCTGCAACCGTAGCCGAGGTCACGCCCGAAATGTCCGCCGTGGACAGCGAGGCAGCGCCATGAACTCTCCCAGTTCGCTGCTGTATCTCGACGCCGTCTCCGTCACCTTCGACGGTTTTCGAGCCCTCAACAAACTCTCCCTCGTGCTCGCGCATGGCGAAATGCGCGCCATCATCGGCCCCAACGGCGCCGGCAAAACCACCATGATGGACGTGATCACCGGCAAAACCCGCCCCGACACCGGCGACGTGCTGTTCCGCGGCGTCGATCTCACCCGCATGGACGAACCAGCCATCGCCCGCCTCGGCATCGGCCGCAAATTCCAGAAACCCACGGTGTTCGAGCAGCTCACCGTCCACACCAACCTCCTGCTTTCGCTCAAGGGAAAGCGCCAGGCCTTCGCCGCCCTCTTCGCCCGCCCCACGCAGGAGGAGGCCGCCCGGATCGACGCCATCCTCACCCGCACCCGCCTCACCCCCCACGCCGACCGCCTCGCCGGCGCCCTCAGCCACGGCCAGAAACAATGGCTGGAAATCGGCATGCTGCTAGGCCAGGACCCTGAACTTCTCCTGGTCGACGAACCGGTCGCCGGCATGACCGACTCCGAAACGATGCAAACCGCAGACCTCCTGCGCGACATCAACCAAACCCATAGCGTGGTGGTCGTCGAGCACGACATGGAGTTCGTCCGCGCCCTCGGCGTCCGCGTCACCGTCCTGCACGAAGGCAGCGTCCTGGCCGAAGGCTCGGTAGAACAAGTCAGCGCCAACCAGCGCGTCGTGGAGGTCTACCTTGGGCGATAAGAACAAACGCCTGCTTTCTTCTCCGTCCCCCTTGTGGGGAGGGCCGGGGTGGGGGTCTCTTTTACCCCAAAGCGCAACAAAGAAAGAAAGCACTTCTTTTCTGAAGAAAAGAAGCAAAAGACTTTTATTCTCCGCCGCCCCACCCGCCGTAGGATGTGTCGCCCCTTGGCGACGCATCGTTTCGCAATCGTGCTCGCCATGCTCAGCGTAGAATCCATCGACCTCCATTACGGCGCCGCCATCGCGCTCCGCCGCGTGTCGCTCGAAGCGGTCCCCGGCGCCGTCACCTGCCTCCTCGGCCGCAACGGCGTAGGAAAAACCAGCCTCTTGCGAGCGATCACCGGCGTGCACCCAATCTCCCACGGCCGCATCCTGTGGAACGGCACCGACATCACACGCCTCCCTGCCTATCAGCGCGCCGCGCTCGGCATCGCCGCCGTGCCCCAAGGCCGCGACATATTCCCCCTGCTCACCGTCAAAGAAAATCTCGAAACCGGCTTCTGCCTCCTGCCACGCCGCGAACGCAAAGTGCCCTCCGAAATATTCGATGTGTTCCCCGTCCTCGGCACCATGCTGCGCCGCCGCGGCGGCGACCTCTCCGGCGGCCAGCAGCAACAACTCGCCATCGCCCGCGCCCTCGTCATCCGCCCCAAACTTCTGGTGCTGGATGAACCCACTGAAGGCATCCAGCCCAGCATCATCAAGGATATCGGCCGCGTCATTGAAATGCTCCGCGCCCGCGGCGACATGGCGATCCTGCTGGTGGAACAATATTTCGAATTCGCCCGCGCCTTAGCCCAAACCATCACAGTCCTCGACCGCGGCCGCGTCGTCCTAAGCGGCCCAACCGAATCCCTCGACGAGCACGAACTCCAGCGCCACATCGCCGTCTAAATATTTCTGGATTCCGGTGGGTGGGCTGCTTGCAGCCCACCATCCCCGCGCGGCTCGAACCCTGCAAAATGGACGACTAAGGCATCGTCGGCAAATAAGTGCGTCGGCATGCCGACAAAGATGCCGCTTCAAACAAAGGCTTAGGGCCAGTTCGACCCTGCAACTCGATTCACTTAATGTCGAACGGGCCCTAAGGGCACTCAACAAAAGCTGCGCGAATAAATGCCCCCGCATCACGCAACGCCGCCGCCCCCTCCGGCAAAATCGGCGCAAAAATCTGCCACCCATGCGGCACTCCCCGCCACACATCCAGCCTCGAGTCCACTCCCGCACACCGCGCCTTCTCATGCACCCGCCGCGAATCATCGAGCAACACTTCACAATCCCCCACCTGGATCAAAAACGGGGGCAACCCGGTCATATCGCCATAAACAGGCGAGGCAAGCGGATTGGCCGGGTGCGCACCAGCCAAATAATGCCGGTTCACCGCTGCAACCCAGGAACCAAAAAACAGCGCATCCGCATCGCTATTGCCCACAATGCTGTCCCCCGTCGCCGCAAGATCGG
>Ga0116231_10004748_pt1 | contig 27308 bp, 28 predicted proteins | sample S1TSphgellanicum_2_FD_89695 | JGI IMG/M metagenome (GOLD analysis project Ga0116231, IMG submission 89695) | Host-associated microbial communities from peat moss isolated from Minnesota, USA - S1T2_Fd - Sphagnum magellanicum MG | ecosystem: Host-associated > Plants > Peat moss > Unclassified... | reverse complement strand
TTCCCGTCACTTTTCTCTGCGTCCACCGTCACTTTTCTCCCGCGTCCAGTTTTCCCGTCACTTTTCTCTGCGTCCAGTGGTCACAGACGGACAGACGCACGCACGGACTAAAACCCGTCCGTCTGTCCGTCCGGGCCGGTTCCGCCATAGAAAATGCTAGCCGGTGGTCAGTTATAGGCCGGGCCGGTTCTGCCGTAGAAAACGCAAGCAGAACGCCCAATCACCCACGGACGGACTTAGTGAATTTATATATAAGATTTAATGTTGAATTGTAAAATATTATTATTTAATTTTTGAATGCAAATGACCTTTAAAAAATAAGTTAAGCGCCTTGTCGTCAAACTAGGCTAGGTATTACACTATTATAATTAAAATAAAAAGAATCCAAATAAAAAGAGACATCATAAGATCCATAAGTCCCATGAATGAGGGCACCATGAAAGCATATATTAGGTTGTTTGCTAAGTTAATTGTTGCTTCATACTTGGGTTATTTGGCAACATTTCCTAATCAACAACAACAACAAAGTTTATCAAAAACAAACTAAGGACATATGTATTTTTGTGAGAGAAGATGAACACCAATACTATATACAACTAGAGCATTATTACTATGCTTTAATGAGACATGATAGAAGCCTAAACTTTTGACAATGTCATACATATCTTTACTACCCTTTCTTTGGTCATAGTAGAATATGCTTACATGAAAAACTCCAATGAAACTTCATGGAACTAGTTTTGAATATGTGGGTGAACTATGATGCCATATGTAGGTTTAAGAATTGGTAGTGAATTTTAGAATGTATGAAGATGTATTATGGTTTTTGTGAGCATTGATGAGAGTGAGATAAGAAGTTATGGTTTTGAGAACTTTTGAGATTTAAACCCCAGGTCCCAGGACTCTCAAAGGGGTGCAAATAATCTAATAGGAGCCACACTTGCCATTTTGTTTGAGAGTTCTTTTGAAATATTCTTAAAATATTTTGAAAAAATAATTAAAATTTATAATGAATTTAAAAAATTTACATTATAATATTATGTAAATAGTTGTTTAAAGAATCTTTTTTTAAAATGTCAAGTCTAAATGATTTTCTCAAAAATAAGAGTCCTTATACTCTTGGAAAATGCATATTACAATGCTTAATAATGTTTTTGAGTAATTTATTATTATTAAATTTATTCTAAATCATATACATGTTTCCAAAATATATTAGCAATCATGTATTTGTGTTAGGAAAAAAACATTTTTCACAGCAAAATTAATTTTTGACCCAAAAATGTGAAACACAAACTACACTTAAAATGGTTTCTATTAACTTATTCGCACCCAAGCATTCTTGTAAACTGAAGAACAAGTGGCGAAAGGTTTTGCACTTGAATGCAAAATTTAGGCCACTTTTTAAGGTTTGATGATTCCTTTAGGTATTCTTCAGTAGTACCTGGTTCTCTCTTGAGGTCATTTGGCCATCACCCACTTCTTGAGTTTTGTTTTGAAGGTACCTGCTCTTGTAGTGGTATGTAGTGGGATGCTCTTGCCGTATTACAAGTCCCCCTTCCCAATGAATCATTGTTCAAAGATTGTAATTGCCATGGTAAAAGTCTGGTGTCATTTGAAAGAGTTGTTTTATTTAGCAGGCAGGGAATAGATGCTTATCATGCAAGTCTTTGCACTGATCTCTACTCTTCAGAAGTTAACATAATATTTCACAATTTTTTGCTAAAACTTCGGGAGTGCTGTCAATCAATCCACGTAGACTTCAATTGTGTTTATGGAATAATTTGAGCTTGTATCTGTAGACACTAAACTTTGGAGTAATTTTTTTGCATGCTAGCATTGCTTGGATTTGTCACAATGTAACACAACACAGTAACCTGAGTTGCTGAAGACAAATCACAACATAATAATGTGTTTATACAGTTGTACTAAGTTAGCTGCATAACAGTTATGCAAAGAGGTGATGTGGGATGTGCCATGTTGCAGATGGGGACAAAACGGAGAAGAAGAGGAGAAAAGTTGCGGAAGCTAATGGAACTGAGCCAGCTGCACCAGATGTCAATGGGTTCAAGGCAATGGAAGTGCCTGTGGTGGATGTGGTAGCCAATGGAGAAGCAATCCAAGATAAGATGAAGAAGAAGGCTGAGAGTCAGGTGGCTGTGCACTCTCAGGGTGATAATACAAGTCTTGTAACTACCACCCAAGCAAAGTGTTTGCTCACTTTGGGAGAAAGAAGAACCAATCATGCAAAGGAGTGAGTAGTACTCACAATTGAGCTCTGATCTTGATGACAGCTCCATTTCTCCCCTTGGCAGTTTATGGCAAAACCTGAGGAAAAAGTTTGGCAGGTTCACATAGAGAAATGCACCATCTCACTCACTGTTACAATTCTCCCACAGCCAACAAATCCAGGATTTTCCCTCTGACACAAGCAGGTTATGTCATAAAAATCATTTTTAACGTTGCAAACTATGCAGGAAAAATGTTGTAAACAAGCCTTTTTTTTCCCCCCTCCTAGAAGGACAAGAAAATGAAAGATGAGCAACATCACAAACTTCTGTCCTTTTTGCACATGGAATCATCATCACTCATGTTTTAGCCCTCCAAAGCAGCAGCCCCAGAGATGATCTCTATGAGCTCGGTGGTGATGGAAGTTTGCCTGGTTCTATTATATGTCAGGGTAAGGCGCTCAAGCATGTCACTGGCATTTTGGGTAGAGTTTTCCATTGCTCTCATTCTTGCCCCAGCCTCACTGCAAGCATTCTCCAGCATTGCATTGTAGAGCACAGCTGCAAACTGAAACTCGGCGAGGTTGTCATAAATCTCTGAGGGCATGTCCGCATCTTCCAACTCATATGACTCCAGTCCGCCAGCCTTACCATCAAGGCCTGCAGCCAACATCTCGGTGGACAAAACTGTTGCTACTGTAGGCAAGAAAGACACCATAGAAGCAAACTTGTTGAACACCACTTGGTAGACGTCTGCCTTGTTGTTCTTCAGTATATCATCAGCTATCATGGCAACCTGATGACAAATCCAAAACAGATCTTTTCGAGTTGCTTTGAGCAGCAAGAAATAGTCACAATAAGTGAGTCCAAATTTCTTGGAGAAAAGCAATCAAGAAAACAAACAGTATATGCTTCTTTGTCTCAATGGTTGTTGCTCTATGAAAATCAATTTTTTTCTAAAACAGAAGTGACAAACAAACCTGCGTGAAGCAAATGCCAATCTTCTGTGTTTCTCCTACAAAGAAACCGATGGCCTTCCTGGAGTCACGCTGCAATTGTGCCTTGCCTTTCTCTCCGATGATCACATACTTGGTCTCCTTGTCAGCTCCCATGAGAGCGTTCATTCTCAGCAAAGCTTTACTGTATTTCACAGATGTGCTATTGATGCCCCCACAGAGACCCTTGTCTGACGATACAGTGACTATCACCTTCTTCTTTACACTGATTCCTGGATTATCGCCCAGCAATGCAACAAATGGCTGCCACATTCCGCGGGAGTTTTCTGCCTTCGCCTGAATTCCTCGCAGCTTCGAAGCTGCCACCATCTTCATGGCCTTCGTGATCTTTTGTATGCTTTTCACGCTCTTCATTCTTGTACGCACGATTTGTGACGAGGCCGCTCGTGCTCCGATTGGTGCCAGCTCCTGGACTGCCGCCATTCTTGATCCCAGGCGAGTCCATGACTGTGCTGTGAATGCAGCAGTAGTAGGCCAAGCACGCAAGGAAGAAATAGAAGAGCCGTGACAGATGATGAGCTTTGCAATACGGTTTCCTACTCGACCAGACGCCATCGCCGCGCGGATGTTTCTCCAATTTCTCGCAACCAGTGCAATGCAATGCAATGCAATGCAATGCAAATGCAAACGCAATCAATCAAAATAGCAACGCAGAGAAAAAGGATCGTAATACGAGGATTATCAAAAGCAAACAAGAAGAAGAAAAACAGGCTAGCAAGAACGAGTCGGAATTCATCTCCAACGGTGCACAATTCTACTGCTCATTCAAGGAACAGTAGAAAGAAAAGAAAAGAAATCATCATGACGACATCGAAGGTCCAAATCTTCCACAGTTTCCAAAACGGAGCCTCAAGAAGAAGTACATGAAGACAGGTACTTCCCGCATTGTAAAAGACAAGAAAAATCGGATCATGCCCCGGCGCCGATCTCACAACCGTCTGCAAACCGACTACAAGGAACAAAAACGACGAAAGATCCGATTGCGGTAGTAAAAATGATGATACACATACCATTCTGATCTTGAAGACAAGATTGTCGAATTCCTGAGAGAACTAGTCATGGCATCATGTGTTGTTTGCAATTCCTGTCACGCTTCTTGTTTTTTACATGATCTTCACGCCAAGATCTGGAGAGATGCTTGGACATGCATGTGCTCCAGCATGAGTTTTCTTTTCTTCCTGGTCCGTCCTTGGGAGAGGGAGAGAGAGAGAGATGATCAGTTATTGCAAAACCTGAAACAACAACAACTGTTCCATTCTCCGTGTCTGCTGCTGGCCTTTCACCATAAGAACTAGTTTGGTGATGAACAAGGGATCTGCACTGACGTAGCTTCTCAGGAGCTTGAGTCCCACCACACCTAGTCTGTCTGTGGATTGCACTTTGTCTCTAGCAAGGTCCCCACAGCTTTCCGTAATGGCCGAGTCCTCCTCTGATCAGAAGTTGTCGTCAGGATCCTCCGATGATGAAATGCCGGAAACAGAAATCCCAAGTCCTACTGTGTCTGCCACAAAGACGGTGCAAAGCGATCCAGATTATGACCATGGCACGTACATGCGATTCAGGTGGAGGAGTATAACCAGAAGACGATCATCATCAAGCTCTTCTCGCACTTCAAGGAGCAGGTCATCGGTGCTACCTCGTGTTTCTGTGTTTTCAAGAGCTCGGAAAAGCACCAGGCTGCAGGAGGATGCTCCTCCTCCTCCTCCTCCTCCTCCTCCTCTCTCTTCGTCGTCTACTAGCGAGCTCATCGAGACAGGCAAAGGCACTGGGATGATTGTCTCAAAACGAGCATCTGTGAGAAGGCGATCGAAACAGGCAACAACTGTGCCTCCTCTGGTCAGTAAATCTTCCAAGCAACAACAGACCGCAGCAGCGGCGACGAGTGTGCGAGCTTTGCAGAGACGTCAACCAAGAATACAGAAAGATCCCAATGTAAAACCACGAAGACAAACTAGCGCCATCCAGCATGGAAGAAAACAGAGTGTGAGAACTAGGGATTCCCATGTTCCACGTGCAAACAAAGAAACTGCAGAAGGATCTGCAGAAACAACCAGCAGCAGCAGCAGCAAACTAGTACTGGATGGCGAGACGAAGAAGAAGAAGAAGAAGCAACTTCTTCTTGTTGATGGTAGTACTACTGAGGCAGCATTCTTGTTAGAAACTCGTGACATCAAAGAAACTTTGCTTCATGACGCAAGCGCTCAGCTTGGAGAAGGAATAGGCGTTTGGCTTGGCTCCATCATCGATCAAGTACAACAGCAGCAGCAGGCTCAGTCCACCAAAGAGGAAGAAGAAGACAACAGCACCTCAAGATCGTCACCACCACCACCCAGAAGGTCCGCACCTAGAAGAGTAACTACTCTTCATCACTACCACCGGGTCGTGAGCACTCGGCAGCAGCCAAAAAGACAATTGTTGAAATCCAGGACTCAAGAACCACAATTGTGAGAACCCATAAACAAAAAAGTCGCCAACTTTGTGTAAGAAAGTTGTCCAATTTCTTCTTGCTTCTTGAAGCAGTCTTTGTCGGCCATATCCTCTTGAGTGGTTGATGGATTATGGGGGAGAGAGAGAGAGAGAGAGAGCTGTGGTGACTTTCTTTCTCAATCCTGGAATGTTGTTCCTTCATGGGAAGAAGGTCCGATTGCCAGTGCAAAATCTGACCACTTGCATCTTGTTTTGCACTAATTTCAGTGGCATACGATTCGTCTCAGGGGAGGAGTAAGTGATGATCCGGGAGTAGGAACATGTTGCAGGAACACCCAATTGGAGAAAGAAGCCGCAGTTGGTAAAACTGAAAGTTTGTTCTTCAAGTTTCACAAACCCTCTTTGAAGCCCAAAGCGATTGCCTTTGAAGTCAATCATCTTGCTGCATGGGTTGCAAAGAAAAAAGCTTCTTACAGCTCTGCTCACAAGGCTGGATTGTCGAAACCGTGGACTTCCAGCAGGCTTGGGAAAAGGAAAAGGAAAAGGAGCCACACTTCTCTCAAGAAGAAGGTCATGCCATTGCGTGTGACAGGCACTACACTCACCAGCCAGCTGCTCGTAGGACTCAAACTCTACTCCCAGATCTACGGAAAATGTCCCCAAGTTGAGTGATATGTTGTTCGCATGAGGCTGAGAGTTTCTGCAGTACCAGGCCATGGGATCAGTAACTAAGCTCCATGAGAAAAACATGTGAATGACCTGTGGAAGTATATCTTGCTTGTTGGTTTTACAGTACCTTGCATTTGTAGCTGTGCAGTCAATTCTAGACTTTGATATGGTACACAGTTTGCAGATTGGGCACTGTCCAAAGAGTACAATGGATGACTGATTGCTGTGCAGCTTGATCAGGGTGGAGTTGATGAACCGGAAAACCTGCAGTATGCAAAGCTGGCTGACTTGGGTATTGATTGTGTGGACCCAGCTAACCTGAATTGCTTCACAGCTCTCCGTTATCTTGATCTTTCTGACAACTATGTGTCCATGGTACTGTTTCAAGGGGGAGGGCAGTCCAATCTCTTTCAAATTCTACAAATCATGCAATTTGACAATGTCACATTCCTTCTTCCAGTTTTTGTAGGCCATGACAGTTCTTGTAGAGTGGAAAATCAAACCAAACCCAGGCAGTTCTTATTCAGGTGTGAGGAAACATGCAGATTGAATGCTTTTCTGGTTTGCACTGGCATGGACCATGAGTAGTCTATCGTTGCTTTATGTTGATGACTGCTTGCTGCTGTGTTTGCAGGAGAGCTTGGCAACACTGCCATCTCTTCAGAAGCTGAGCTTGCAATGCAATCAACTACGTGAGCTGGTCATTCCAGAAAACAGTTTTGCTCTGCTTGAGGTACCATCTCACTGCAACTTGCAAAGCACCATGTACTATTTACCCAACTCCTTAAGTGGTGGTGGTAGTGTAGCAGCAATGAAGCAAACACTGACCCCTCACCTGGATGATATACTGTAGAATCTTGATGTCTCCTACAACATCTTGAATCCAATGGCAGTAATTGCACTGTCGTCACTCCCTCTACTACGAAAGCTCAATGTGGACCACAACAATTTGGAGATTTTTCCAGATGAGAGCTGTGAGATGGGTGCATTTCCATCTTTGCAGAAACTGAGTGCAGCAGGGAACTTGTTATCAGAGTTGTCATTGATACCTCTAAGCAAGGTTCTTGCTTACTATAATCCTCTCTCCTCGGTTTCTTTCTTTTTGTCAACATCAATATACTCTAAACCTATCCCCTCCCACAAACACCACCTTTGTGTTCTCCATATCTTTTGTTCTCTCTATGCCTGGCATTTTGCCTTTATGTTTTCCCCCCACTTTCTGCTGTTTCAATTTCATTCTTGTTTATTCATTTTTGTTTGCTTTTCTCATCATTCTTGCTTCACAAGATGGGTACTCAAAGATAAATAGTAAGCTATGGAGAGCACTCACATGCAAAATGTAAGCTCCTAAAAGGGACTAAATGTATCCTTAAGTATAAAAAGCCAAAAAATTTGAAAATAGCCTCTTGCAAAGATTTGGGTTTGTAGTATGATACTCACAACTTTACTTGCTGATAAAATAATTGGTGGATGTTGTGCAGCTGCCAAGACTGGAAAGACTGAATTTACAGCAAAACTTCATCAAAGGAATTCCTGAAGAGGTATGTTCCATATCCATGGTTCTGGGAACATGTTTCTATAAGGCATCGGCCTTGTCTATTGAATTGTGTACCATCACACATATCTTGACAATGAGTGGGACTCTGAAGTCTGAATGGCATCCACTCATGATCCAATGCTTGAGCAAACACCACTTCTTTCGCACATGAGCAATTATTCAATTGAATTAGAGGACCCATCAGTCATGCTCCAGTGTCATCTGACAATCCCAGAGTTTGCCAATTGTCTTACCACAACATTGCAGCACTGTATCATATGCATGTTTGAAGTGGACTTGGCAGGTCATGTCCATTAGCAATTCATTTTGTCAAATGGAAGTTTTGCATCTTGCTTCCAATCCAGTTGCAGACTATCAAAGATTGACACCTTTGAAACGGATCAGCAAATTGCGAAAGGTAGTTGAGGCACGATTCATGCACAAATTGCAAGTTCAGCCTGTATCTTTCAAAATAACATCTGAAATCATCATCTTTGTACACAGTCTTGTCATCATGCTTGCTCCTAACTATATACGAATGTGCTTTCTTAGGTTATGTTATGGGACACTCCTATGGCTGGAAGGGTGGCATATGACAGCACAGGGAAATGCCTATCAATTTCCTCGCCTATCCTTCAGGCGGCAATGGAAGCACAACAAGCACACCAACACTGGTTGCTAGAGAAACCAGATACGAGAAAGCCAGATATTAAGCACGAGGAAATAATGAAATATGTTGTTCAGCCCCCAAAACCATTTCAACATGTATGTTAAAATATCAACATAGACTTTCTTACAGTTTGTGCTTCTATGGGTTGTTCCAATTTGTAAAAACCTACACCCAGATTTGTATTGTATGTGGACACGTGCTTACAGAGTGGAAGAACCCATGGGGCATTTGAGAAAACAAAACACCTACATGTGCAGGCATTTCATTTTCCAAATGCCCTGCATCACTTTTTACCTTTTTTCCCATGATACCCAACAAGTGTCCAATGGGCACCCACCGGGTATCACAGGAAAAAGGTTTTAAAAAAAAAAATCTGTCAGATTTTATGCTGTGTAATGCCAAAAGTAATTATTTACTTTTGAATTGATATTTGTGCAGGTGATCTTCACTGGTGAAAAGATGGCGGCAGCAATTGACAAACTTGGCCAGAAAGTAGCTGAGAGTTGCCCAAATACTGTGCAGGGAGAAGATGAACACATCCTTGCTGGCTCCACCAGCACTATCATGCCAGTAAATCATCCATTCTTTGCATGTCTGTGGAGGACAATGTCCTTCCAATGCTCACCTTGTTTTGAGTTGAAGACTCTGCAACAGGGCTTCTTGACTACTGCTATCAAATATTATCTCTGCATGCTAATGCACAATCTGTCGTAACAGAAAGAAGAGGGTATGGATGCTCAAGTGGCTATCGGTGAATCTGGAAAAATGTCACCCCACTCATCTGATTCCACACAATGTCCCTCACCATTCATTTTGGAGGTACTTTCCAATCAAATGAAGATTGCTCTGCCTCCTCTGGACTGTTCAGTTGTAAAAACATTCAAACAGTTTTGTCATAGTGAATGTGTCAACAATAACCAGCTTGACATGATCAGTAAATTATCCGCTTTTCCACGCTGCATTTAGCCATACCAACATGTGGTCTTTGAGAGGCAGCAAGTCTTAACCATCTACTATTGTTTGACCTCTATTTCATATGCAATGTGTATTACACAAGAAAAGGAGAAGCATTAAACTTCTACTCAATCTATGACTAAATTGTCTATGACCTGCAGGCTCCAAATGAATCAGTCCTTTCCACTAACCACCCTGCACACCACACAGGAGCTACAAAAGATGCAGGATTCAGAAAGTCCTATCCCTCATCACATGTCAGAAGCCAATGCTGCTGTGATATCGCTGAAGCTAGCTCTCAAAATGATTCCATTTAGGGAGGTGAGCTACTTCCATAATTACACACCATGTCTTGTAAGCATGGAATCTGAAATCAGTGTCAGGATCATTGCAATACTCATTCTGCAGCCACTTCAAGACTGAGTGATGGTGGTGAAGTTCTGATGTCAATGCAGCCTGATCTCAACCCACCAAGTTACCGCATGCCTACAAGACTGGGACTCATCCGCTTTCACCAGGAAAGAATGAGCTTGGAACCACCAATTAGTTCCTGGAAGAGGACCTTGAGCATGGCACATAAATTTGCAAACCGAATAGAGGTATGTGTCAGTATTTAATGTTTCTTATCTTTGTTGAAGACTAGTGTTTTGTCTTGACTACCTGTGTCTGCCCTACTCAAAACTTTCTGGGTGGGGCTCCCCTGATGTTTTTGCTCCGCCTTTTATCCCTCCATAGTGAAACAGCAATGGTGGTTTCTCTAGCGACAGCATTTCAAAAAAGAGTCTATTGAACAAAGCTGATTGATCAACAGAGTGAGGCCAGAGCTGACGTCCGGAGCATTCTGGAGACAATGAAGGACAAGCTTGAGGAGATTGAGAATCATGTGGTTTGCGTCATATCTGAGCAGAAATCCTCACTCAATGGAAACATTGTAACCTGCAGCCCCACATCATCATTGGAAGAGGCTGAGTTGGGGTAAAACTCACAAGAGCAAAATGTGTTCTGTGTCTCTGATGGACACAAATTATGCCTTCATGGTTGGTGACAGTCCTGAATCACAGAAAAATACACTGGGAACTTGATATATTTCCTTTTTGTCACACCCTTGGCATAGTTTTGATGCACAAGCATCCAAATGGAACAGGGGGTTTGGATTCTGGAAAGAACAGTTCTCAACAAAGCTCCAAGATGCTGATGCAAAACCTTGGGTTTGGAAAGAATGGTTCTCAACAAATCACCAAAGTACTGATGCAAAATCTTGGGTTTGGAAAGAATGGTTCTCCACAAAGTGCCAAGGTACTGATGCAAACTTTCTTGGGTAAAATCCATAAACAATGTTGACAATGCTTTTGTGCAATGCCCAGTTTTGCAAAATGGAGATGACTCTGTGTCCCTGTATACCAACTCTAAAATCCTGTACCTGCACATAAGATATGGTCATGGCTTGTAGAACCCAACCAAACCAACAGTAGTCCCCCACAGTTCAATACCACTGATAATGTATAGCACTACCACACAGCAAGATTGATGCTAAAATTGAACTGCACCAGGTTCCTTTACCATTGCTGAAAGGTATAATTACAGTTCATACACAATCGCTGCTACAAAACTCTTTTCACTCAAGGTACAAAGGAATTTTTGACTGTTTTTAAGTTGCCAAACTAGAGTGTCCATGATGCTCGAAGCATGAATGCTGGTGTTTGTGATTGCTTGTTTAATAGATAAACAAGGCCTGGTTGGAGGCTGAAGCCATGCCCACATCTCAACTTCATAAATGCCTCAATTTGCAATTGTGAGCCCCATTCCTCCCCTGGTGACACAAAAGTCCACAAAACCCATTTTCAATCATCAAAGACTAAGGCATAGAAATGCCCATGTAGACAGTAGTGGTTGGGGCCACCTCTAGAAAGAATATATCCTTCAGGCACACAACTGGTGACTACTCGTCATCAACACAAAAATCAGAACAAAGGTGAGAAGAGGCACATGAGAGGAAAGCAGCACACGCACCTATACCATCACCCCCATCACTGCAACCAGGAAAATCATTATCTTCAGTTCTTCCCACACTTAACAGGTCAATCTTCGAACTTCCACAACATATTCCCCAATCCACCCCCACCCCAGAAGACCTTGCAAGACTCACGGCCCACCGTTTGTTCTTCTTATCCACTTCCTGAAGCCAATCCCCTCGTTCTACCTGTACCACAAACAACCGCCACCAAAAAGGTTGCCTCCTGATTGCTTACATAGGAAGAGAAGTGGCCAGACAATTTTCATCTTCTGAAATGAACCATACAGCAAAGGGCAGTAGAAGTGAGCTAACCTGTACCCAGCCTCCAAGACTCAGGTTGGCACCCACATCTATTTCTCCAGCAACAGCAACTGATTGCATAGCAGTACCCTGATTTTCAGGAAAGGCCAAACTCCCTCTATCAGCATCTGCAAGAGGTGTTCCCCAAGAAGCATTGGCAGACAAATCTAGGGGGTTGTCCAGTGAGTTGCGCAAAGAGCGAGGACTACCCAAGTTAGCACTGCTGGAGCTTGTACGACGTGAGCGCATGCTTTTGGCAAGGACCAGTGCTCCCATTTCGCTCCAGTGCAAGCCACTGGAGGAAGGGAGGGGTGGGCTAGGCCAGAATCGGTTGACCACAGAGAGAGAAAAGACTGAATTCTCCCATGGTTGAAACAAGATTTGTGCCAGTGTGCTCAGGCAAAGTGGCCCATTACTGGAACTGTCAGGGGAGAGGGATGACCCTGAGCCCCAATCTGACAGGTACTGTGAGACTGATAGTGCTGAACTGTTTCCCTTCAAAGTAGCTCCCAACGCTGAACCATAGCAATGATTGTACAATGCTGGCCCTGCTCTTGCAAATTCAGTTAGAGCCTGACCCTGTACAGAGAGGCATCATTGTCAGCCTGAACACTCTTCTTTAAAAAGTAGCACACGAACAACAACCCAATTTTTTAGTGTGGCATGCAAAAATTTCCTGCAAGAAGGGCTGAGGAGTTAATATTTCTGCCAGTCTTGGAATAACAAAAGCACCAACCTGCAAAGGATTAACAATCTCAGTCATGTCACTGCCATGAGCTCCCAGAGGTGCAACCATGACTGTCAAATCATCTGTAACATGGGCGGAGTAGATGATTTTGGTGATAGATATGGGGCCCCCCAAAATGCTTCTATCACTACCCGAATGTCCAGCTGTACACTGTGTAAGCAGAAGATCTTTCTCTCTGAAAGGTGTCTCAAATGTGAACCTAATGTCCAGACCTGTGTGCAACCCAGCTTGCACTATTGCTGCTCGTGAACAGCGGCTACTATTGTCCTCCATCAGTACGAAAGCTGTGCCTGCATTAACCTCCCCCTTTAGATGTGTCTTGGCAGGTCCAGTCAAATCTTCACCAGAGGCTGCCTTTGACTGTCGTAGCCCAGTATGATGCTCAAGCTTGTCTAGACGCTCCCGAACCTTCAGTAAATCTGCAAAAGCCTCACGCTGCAACCGCTTCAATGCACCTGTCTGCAAGAGCACAAAAATTGGTAAGAAATATCCCCAAAAACAAAAAAAAAAGTGTGTACCCATACCCTTGATACATATAAATGTCTAATTCTTGTGCTTTCAACAAGTAATTTGGAAACTACAGGATTTGAGAACATTGATGAATCACATGAAGAATTACTAGTGGGATGGTATACCTCTGAACTCTTGGCAAGAGCCTCATCCCCAGTTTTGTCCCCAAGAAGCTTCACTGCCAGTGCTGCTGCATCTGCAGCAGCCGCTTCTCTCTCTCTCTCTTTTCCACTGAAAACACTCGTATTTTTAGGCAAACCTAGTATACAGCCAAATGCAAGTATCCTTTGAATCAAACAAGCCACCAATCTAGTTCAAACACATCTGGTACTTAAGTCAAATAACAATAGGCTTATGATCAGGGCTAGCATTCAGGCTTCATCCACCTGATTCCACTCATTTCAGTTCAGTGTTGCTTCTTTCAGGTTCAGTTCAGTGTCACTTCTTTCTCAATCACAGTGTTGCAGTACCAAAGCCCAAGAAGAAATGGCATCACAAAAGCAAATAGCTCTTCACATAGAAGATTGCAAAGATGAATTTACCAAATGCAGATTGAGTTTTGTTTGTGTTGCTGGTTTCATTTGGAGCAAGAAAGTTCAAACAATCTTCTGTTTTTTCGTCACCAGAAATGCCACCAGCTGAGGTGGCTACTACTGGGTGTGCCTTTGAATCATCTCCAGATGCTTTGGAAGGTACCTTCACTCCTGAGAAAGGTCCTTTCAAATGCTTGGCAAAGTGCTCCAGCTCCTCTCCCACACCATTCCTCTTCATCCACCCCTTGCGAAGCTCTCTGAAGGGCGCATCTCCATCAGCTGCTACATCCCCAGCAGCTGTACTCAACGATGCCAGCATTCGATTTCTCCTGCTTTTATAAGATGTCTCTGGAGTTAGGGTTTCATCCTCCTCCCCATCTAAGAAGATGGAATTTGCTTTCAAGCTACTACCATCAAACCTCCCATCCCCATTTCCTCCACCTCCTCCACCACCACCTCCTCCTCCTCCTCCTCCATTTCCATTTCCACCATTTCCAATTCCTTTACCAGTTGCAAGTCGACAGGATTTCAGATTCAGACGAGTATTCAAAAAACGTATCCCTCTTGCAGTCAGCGCAGCAGCTACACATCCCAAAATCGCAACCTTGGCATTCTGCGGCACAGTAGGTCTCCCAGGAGCTGCTTCCTCGGAACATATAGCTTGAGGTTGTTTCAAACCTGCTTCTGCAAGGTTTGTCACAGCTCTGGAGAATACTGTTTCTTCTTTTACAGAGGTGGTACTACCAGCATTCCTGATATCCGAAACAAATGACGAAAGCCCAACAACAGTGTTCGAGAAAAGCATATGATGATGCTGGCGTTGTTTTTTCCTTGGCCATGTCACAAAGCCTTCTTGAACGTACTCATCACCTGCAGATACTAACAAAACTCCCCTGCATTTTATTCTCTTTTTCTTCTTCTTCTTCTTCTTCATCGTCGTCGTAGTCATCGTTGTCATCTCCTGAGAAAACCTCGAAAGGATGTCGACATTCGCGAGCTTTGAACTTGTGTACACTGGCGGAGAGCTATGCCCTCCTGTATGGGAAAGCAAAGCGGGCCATGGCAACAACAGATCTAAACCCATTTGCCAAGGAGCTTAACTGCACTGAATGCAGCTGGATTTACGTCAAACCCACGTGACTGAAGAATGAATTCACTCACCATCATCATCATCTCTCGCCAGCTGCTTCATTTTCTGAAACCCTAACCTCTCTCCCGAGCTTCTTCATCCCTGAAACCCTAACATCCCTCCCGAGCTTCTTCATTCCTGAAACCAATTAGGGTTTCAGAAAGCAGCACTGGGATTCCAAACATTGGTGCTGCCGGAATTGGGTTGGTCGCAAGCTCGCCCATAACCATCATCAGCTGCCTTCTTTCTAGATTTCTTTCAAGACCCAGATATGGACTCAACCTCCGTCGTCCAATTCTTTCTATTGCTGCTGCTGCTGCTGCTGCGACTGTCCAAAAGGATCTCCGCGTTGAGGAAGAAGACGACGAAGAAGAAGATGCCTCAATAGCGAGAACTACGCATTCTCTGTGGATAACAGTTGTCCGCGACTGACGGACGGGCGCACAAAACGGTCATGATCCAAAATTTTGAATTTAGGGTTTCGTGGGAAAGGGGTGGGGAGCGGGGGTTTTACGTCCAGGAGACTTCCGTCCGTAAAGAAACGGGATCTTTTTGCCCGCGTCTTTATTTCTGGGTTCTTTTAGGGTTACCAGGTAGCTTTGTGCTTTGTTTTTAGTGCCCTGAGATGTGAAAGATGGTTTCTTTTTATTGGCCTTGCCTACTACCAAGGCAAGGATATTGTGTGTAGATTCATTATAGAGTATATATAGTAGCTTCAGGGATTTTGGCCCCTAGGTACTAGGTCTATTTTTATAGGAGGATTTCTGAAAGATGATATTTTGGCTTGTGTTGAAACTTGAGATTAGTTGTAGAGTTGCAATATCAAGTTGGAGGATTTTGGTTTCTTGTAGAGGATTTTTTGAAGATTATATTTTTGCATGGTGAAATATTTGAGTTTTCATAATTCTTCTTTTGCCTTTTTAATGTAAGCTGTAAGGCCACATTGTGACACACCTCTTGTTTTTTTGTGTTATGTAACGTCTTGAAGAAGGGCATTCTCAGAAGCCCTTAGCGCTTTGACCATTGTAAATCACAAGGCAAAGGTTATCATGAACTTAAACATACATAGATCACAAGGTAGTAGGAAGGGGACCTCTGTTGTGCGTGTAAATGGTTCGGGACTTACACTCTATGTAAATGTAAATCCCATAATGAAATTTATTTGCATTATGTGCAAGTGTAGAAATAAATATATTTATATAATTTTATGCGATCACTAAAAAAATGTAAATGTAAAAATATTTATATTTATATGATTTTACATGACTATGTAAATATACAAAAATGTAAAAAATGTGATTTTTACTTGAGGAGGGGAGATTTCATAATTTTTTTATGATGAGCTAGCTAAATAGCACATTGAAAAAGAAAAAAAAAACCCATCACAATTCCCATGATTAATTCATATGACTTTGCAAGAAGGTTTGGTCATTAAAGATATATAACAAAATAATATATAAAATAAAGAAAACAACATTAAAATCGTGAGTTTGATCCCAGAGAGAGCCAGAGGCACAACTTGTGAAGCTTTTCTTAGACACGATTCTTTGTCGAAACACATGAAGTAAAAACTTGCAGATGCAGGAGAAGAAGAAGAAAAAAAAAAAAACTAAACAACTCCAAAAAAAGAGAACAGAAAAAAAAAAAAGAAGAAAAAAAACGAGAAGAAAAGAAAGAAAGAAGGGACAAAATGTTTGCACACACCAAACAAAGGAGGCGAGACTTTCAGTGGCGGATACCTACAAGAGCGACAACTGTCACAGCTACACTTGAAAGAGAGCTCTGGCATTGCAGCGAGGGCAATGGCGATGGCGGGCCCAACCTCAACAACAACGACGTTGTAGGAAGTTTGATTTCCTCTGAGTTTGGTAGCAATGACGAGATGCGACGCATTGTGCGCGCGAGAGACGTCTTGTAAGACCAGCCCATGACCGCAACGAAGAGCATCAGCACCTGTAACAACAGCATCTTCTTCCTCGCTCTTCATCCGCCATCGCCACACTGCTGGTGGCCCCCAACGCTCATTTAGCTACAGGATTGCATTCGAAGATTTTAGGGTTTCAAGATTTTGAGTGTTTGAAGTTTTCTTTTTTTCTCTGGAAGTTTTTAAGGTTTTATATTTTTAACAATTTCAAGTTTATAAGGTTTCAATATTTGTAGCATTCCAAAGATTTTAGGTTCTTATAAATTTTAGGGTACTAAACTTTTAGGGTTTCCAAAATAATAATCTTTGAAGATTTTAGGCCTTTAAAACCCAAAGGAATTCAAGATCTTTAAGGTTTAGGGTTTAAGGCTTCAAATTCTACTACTTTTGAAGATTTCTAAAGTCTTATGAATTTGAAATTTCAAGATTTTCAGGTTTTATAAGTAGGCAACATGTGTTTTTAAAGGCTTCAAAGTTTCAATTTTTATAATGATAGCAAATTTTAGGGTTTTCAAAATAAACTAAAAATTTCAATGTTTTAGTGTTTTGAAAAACATTGATTTAAGGTTTAAAATTTGAAGAACTTCGCGATGGCGCTCGCTACTACACCACTACTATGTCCTTTCATTAAAGCATCGGACATTTTTACGTTGAAGGACACTACCAAGATGCACTGCAACAACACCGAACTCAACGTCCCAAACAATGCACCCCTGGCAGTCTACCAAGCAACCGTGGCCGGGCATGAAGACCAACAGCTCACTTATTGACACACGACTATTTAAGATGGAGGCGGCCATCGAAAACATTACGTCTCTCACGGCCACTGGCAACCTTGCGGTCAACTAGCTGATGGAGCGCAAGGCGACTACGACTGTCACAGCCAAGGCTGTGTCTACAGAGGAGCCCAAGTGGACCATGGTGATGGCCAAGAACGTGCGCCAGGTGGTCAACTAGGCTATGGACACCTTGGCCAATGCACCCAAACAAGAGGAACACAAGCTCAACTTACGCCTCATGGGCTTCAAGGCCAAGTAGGGTGAGACTAAGAAGGAGCCGGTGCAGCAACTCCTTCAAAGAGTTGTTGAAGGGCCAAATGAGGCTGCATGCCAAGGTTGTCGCCGCCATGCGACAACGGCTTACGATTACACAAGCCTCCGCCCTGGCGGCAGGCACGTGGTGCTACTCAAATTCTCAACGAACGAGGATCGTCATGCCGCATTGCGAGGTCACAAAGGCCTGAAAAGGACCAAGTTGGGCCTGGACAAGGACCTCACACCCACACAGCAAGCATGCAAGTTAGAGCTACAACCACTATTCAAAGAGGCCAAGGCAGCAAGCAAACACACCTTTTAGCATGCAACCGAGCTTTTCGTTGATGACATTCAGATTTGCTTGCCCTCCTAGGGGCACGGAGACCAAAGAGACCTATGCGTAGTATTATGGAACATGTACAAGGATGGTCTAAATAAACTGGAAACGGGGGTGCAAATACTAAAGTTGTTTCAGGGTGCTAACCTCGTCTTATTAACCGAAACTTGGCACTTCCCAGGGTGTGACTCACTTGTGGTAGCATGCACTATGCAACTGGGAAAAACAAACGTGATAAAACATAGTGGGGGGGTTGCTGCTTACTTTCGTAGCCACCTTAACCCAAACTTGTCACAGTGGAAGGAAGGAAGCCACGATTTTTATCTATGGATACGGGTCAGCAGAGGTGCCGCCATTGATTTGTTTGTCTGCGTGGTCTACGCTGCCCTTATTGGCTCCAAACATGAGAGCGAATCCTTGTTCCAAAACCTAGCAATACATATTGTTGAAGTTCAAAACTCTAAGGGGCATAATACTATTGGGAGGGGATTTTTATGCATGTACTACAGCGCTACCAGATACCATTGACACTAACGACCTTTGTGAACTGTTACAGGCACCTAAGTACACTGAGACTAAGCAACCAAGTGTTGTGGCTAAACAAAAGAACCGCAATGTTAGTGTTGGCGATTGGGGCCGTGAGCTCCTGGACCTATGTCGTGACGCTGGGTTGCTCATCCTCAATGGCTAGACACTTGGTGATGAATCGGGGGAGTTCACTTACTTGGCAAATGGGGGGCGCAACACTGTCGACTATATTGTTGGCTCACTTGTAGTTTGGCAAGTTACTACACACCTCGAGGTGATAATATATGACATTCGCTACTGCACAATGGGGGGAGACTCTGACCACAAGTCGTTGCACCTATGGTTGAGCATCAATTGCAGCTTTATTGAACCACAATATACGGTTGTAACCAAAAAATTCTTGCCTAAGTTCAAATATGATCAATCGAAAGCTGAAGAGTATCAGCTTACCCTAATAGCAAGTCTTGGAAACTTGTGGGTTGTTGACTCGATTGGGCATTTGGGGGCAGGCGGGTTAGCTGACCTATTACAACAGTGCGTGGGTGTTGTAGCAAAGTTTACTTTTGGCAGCAAGCATTCGGGAGGAAGCTGTAAAAAGAAACACTAAACCTTAGTTTTACACCGATCGTCATATAACGAAACGTGAGTTAAGGCTCTACTTTGAAGCCAACCTCGATTCGCACGCCACTAAACATCAAGAAAATAAACTTAAAATTTTATTAAAAAGGAAAAAAAATTCTGGGAAACTACAAGAGCTCAACATATGTGTGCGCTTACCAAGGTGGATGTGCTTTCGTTCTAGAAAAAGTACTGGCCAAGGGTACTCGTTGTGGACAAGATCAGTGCAACTACGCTTTTGGAAGGCTTTCATGGGCTAGTTGGCTAATATCCACCACCCATACGGCTACAAATTGATCCCTCGGCTCAGGTGACCGAACCTCCACCTAACCACACCTTGAACACAAATATCACACTTGCCAAGCTGCTTTAAGCGCTGAAAAAACTACAAAAGAACAAGGCTGCCGGTTTAGATGGTATGAAAGCAGAGTTCATTTTGGATGCGGGAAAGCTACTACACATGCCACTATTAACAATGTTCAATTACTTTTTGGCGGAAGGCTTTCCAAAAGCCCTTTCCACTGGGGTGGTCCACACGCTCTTTAAAGGGGGTGATGCCTCCAAATTTGACAACTACAAGGGGATAACAATTGGGCCTATCTTAACAAAATTGTTCGTTACGATCCTTGACAAAAGGTTGAGCGAATGGGCTAAACAACATGGGTTGCGTGCCAAGGGTCAAACTGGGTTTCGCAAAAATTACCACACTATTGACCAACTCGTCATATGGCGAATTCTGATAGAATAGAACAAGGCAAAAAAAAAGCGACTCTATTTCTATTTTGTGGACTTCAAAAAAGCGTTCGATATTATGCCGCATGAAGTGTTGTGGCAGGTGTTGGCTGGCCTTAGGGTGGAGGGATGCTTTTTGCGATGCCTATAGACAATATATGCCAAGGATACCATACGCATCAACCACCCAAGTGAAGGTGTCACCTCCAACTTCAGGTGCCAACAAGGTGTGAAGCAAGGTTGTACTCTCAGCCCCCTACTGTTTGGGTTATATTTGGATGCCCTAGAGGGGCACTTGGATAGTAGAGAATGTGATGCACCAGCCCTAACAAATGTGCACATATGGCTAGTGTTTTTTGTAAATGACCTCGCTCTGACGTCGAAGTCAGAGGTAGGACTATAGCAACAGTTAAACGCACTCCAACAATTTTGTGCTGAACATGGACATAAATGAACATGAAAATAAAATAAAATCATGGTGTTCAATTTTGCTAACCCATGCCAAGAGTTTGTGTTTGAAGGTGACATTATTGAACGTGTGTAGACATTCAAATACATGGGGATCCTACTTGAGACCACCTCGAATCTAGATAGTGCAGTGGAACATCTAGCAACTACCAGTAGGCGCTTGTTGTTTGCATTAAACTACCGCTATGTGGAGCTACATATTATGGATGTTAAACTACGTTGTGACCTCTTTAACATGTTGGTGCATTCCATAGCAAGTTATGCCTATGAGGTTTGGGTGGACTCCAAGAAAATAGAGGCTATTGAAGTAATGTACCGAAGGTTCCTCAAGTCCCTGCTTAGGGTGCGAAAAACAACCAACATGTCCATCATGCTAGCAGAATTTAACAAATTCCCCTTTGAACACTTTGCATGGGGACAAGCGTTGTTATACTATAACCATGTGAGCATGGTCACTAAAAACCACATCTTGGGAAAGGCATGGGAAGCCTAGCTTGCTATGCTTACTATGGGAAAGAAATGTTGGGCTGGAACCGTGAAAAAATGGCTACTATAGAATCAGCCCTAGGAGGTGACAGGTTTTCTGCCTCTAGTTCAACCACTGTCGAAAATGGCGCCTCAGCTTGTAACAACCCATGCGCTCCAAGCAAGGTCTATTCAATCGCCGCTGAGAATGGTTCTTGAAACAACGCACATACATCTAACCCGTCTAGCAGGGGTAAGAGGTTGGGCAGAGAGCTAAGTACCTTGGTGCAACGCGCACAACGTACGAGTGGGAGCTTAGGAGGCTGGGGCCCCACCCCCTTTAGGTTTTCCCCACATAATGTTGAGTGTAAAAAGGGTGAAGAACAATATGCGGATGGCTTTCATTGAAAAGCTCTTTATGAACCGTGACATCAGGATCAGCGTATAGACAGCATACTTGCGTTTCAAGGGTATGTCATACGAGAACAAAAGCTATTTGTGTGATATCAGTTGTGTTCAGCTACGGAAAGCTTTGGCCTGGTTTTGATGTGGCAACACGCAGCTTGAAGTAGTGCTAGGTGCGTGGAAGGGCATGCCATACGTTGAGAGGCTTTGTTGAGGTTACGACTTGGGGAATGTAGAGGATGAAGAGCACCTACTCCTTGCCCGTCCAAATACACAAAAAGTTAGGGAATGCTTTTGTTCAGCCTTGCCTTTCACCCACACGAACACTCTTGCTAAACTCATGCAAACTACGAACATGGTTGCCCTAGCCAAATTTGTGGCATGCTGCCAATACGAAAGGACAATTTGTCCTCCATGATCTGCCTTTTGTCTAATGGACTTTTTGGTCCCAAACAGATGTAAAATTGTAAATAGTAAACATTTCATAAACAATGTGAGATTCAAAAAAACAAAAAACTTTAGCATTCACTAGTGGGGGAACTTAGTTTTTGTGGTGAACTGAGTTTCACCTTGTCTTTCTTTTTTCTTAAGCACCTCCATTACTGCTCCTACTTGTAAAGCTACTATAATTAGTTTGAACCTTGTGCATTAAATGCTAATTTTCAGCATTTCATTCCCATATTTAATAAAATTTCATTACTTTATGGATACCCTTGAAATAAAGGTTTGGGGTGAAAAGGACTTAGGAGGCCCAAAGACAGGGTGACTTTACAAATAATTTTAGTATTTACACTGGCCTGATATAGGTGTAAAATATATATATACATTACAATAGGATAAGTGTAAGTGTAAAATATTTGGATGTGTAGATGATTTACACTTACACTAGATTTACATGATGTATATATATGGCTATTGACACTTACACACACAACACCAAAGGGGACATCTTGCACTTCCTCTTTTAAGAGTTGGAGGGTTCTTATGCCTACCCTACAAGGGATATCACTCTTAAGGTATATGGTAGGCATAGTTTGTTCAACTCTTAAGAAATAGGTGATATGTCCCTTCTCTTCTAAGATGAATATTCATGAATATAAGGTTCTTTCCAAATACACTTGGGAAATTTCAAGTGCATTGTGGACAAAAATATAATGTCCACCCTACAAGCATAAGAGCTTTCATATTTCTATGCCAACTCCTAGAAGCTTTGTAAGGGAGCTTCATATTTTTATGCCCAACTATAGAACTTTATCTTTCAATACCAAATTGTGGAACATTCATGACTACATGCCAAATCATAGAGCCTTTGTATTTCCACTTGATTATTGATCATTGTGTGAGGTAAGGTCTTTGGAATAGGGCATCCTCAAAATTTAGACATGCCTTCAACCCCACCTTGAGTAGCATGCCCTGAACTTAATTTGGCCACACCTCATTCTTAGGGTCATGGTGTAGATAATTGTAGGGAATTTAATGTTGATGTTTGAATAAATGAATGATTTTAGAAAATTTTGATGCAATTTCAATATATGCCAAAAAAAAGTTTTGATTACATATGAGATGAGGAGATTTGTATATATACAATGGATGTTAGGCCTTGGATAGATAGATTATTGATGTTTGGAAAGTCTTAACACAATGTTAGTATACTTGAGTTGGGTTTGACAAAGAGTGGTCAAGAGTGATGAAACTTCTTTGAAAACTATTGTAATTAGTGGCAAAAAGAGAGATGCAAATTAAATATGTAAAGAACGTTAGGATTATGATTCAATAAGTGGATGCCACAACTTGTAATAATCTCATTGTTGAAATCAATTTGGTAGTCTATTACAATTTGATATTTATGAAATTGTTTTTAACATACATGACTACATGATTCCATAGTTGAATTAAACTCATCAATTTCATCATGGAATATGACACAACGTTAGGTTGTTGAATGATATCAAAGCAGAAAATTTTTCAATTTTCAATTTTTATTAAAAAATGCAACTCAAACCACACCCCTTAGTTTCCATTAAAAAAAAGTGTGGGAGTTTTGGGAAGGGATTAGGACAAACTTAAATAAGTGAATTCAAAGTACTGCTAATTTGCAAACCCAAAAAAAAAGGTGGTTGATGTAAATTGTAAACAAATTAGTGCATGAATTAAATCGTGAAATGCACATTTACATGATTCACTATAATCTCAATTTAGAAGAGTTATCATTCTCCTCCTTATAATATATTGTAAGAACTACATGCATCAAATTGACAAAAAACTTCTTAGGACCCTCATTTTGGAATTTCAATAATTTTTAAAATTGTTAAGGTATGAGTCCCACTACTTCATTAATTTTTTATTTCTACATATGAATTCTAATTCAAGATCTCTAAAGAGAAAAATTGCAACTATTGAATAGATCTTTTCAATACCATATCATACACATAATCAAATTAAAGTTGTTTTGACCAATGTTGGGTGGATAACACAATTTTGATATCTACTGGTTCTAGTTATCAAAATAGGTTTTAAAAATTTGAATTGGATTTTTTTTCTTTTAAATTTTATTCATTAAAAATTTCCAACAAGAATATCAAAAAAATAAATTTAAGACTAGATTTAACTTTTTCAAATCTTGCAAAATAATATATTTTAGATAATCAAGGTGGTTATCATAACTTGAATAAAAAAAATCCAGAATTTTTATTATTATTATATATACAAGGGGATGAAATTAAATGCAACAAGTTGATCTTGTTCAAATTCACCTTCATATTTTTATTTTTATTCTTTTAGAAACAAATTAACTTCAATGAATTCTATTAAGTTCAAAAGCAAAATACAATCCACCCTAAGATCATTAAGCCAATTTTTTACAACAAATATTAACATTTATATTATTTGATTATGGCCAACATTTCGTCAAATTTCATAAGTACTCCAACCAAGGGAAAAATGCTTTTAGTTTCAATTTGGGGTCCCATAATGCCAAGAATTTAACTAGCATAAAACATTCCTATTACGTGACTTCCACTATTTTCTTAAAGAATGCAATAATTCCAAAATTTTCATAATTTTTTTCATTAGTTCTTAAGATGGCACTTGTTTTAATATGCAAAGTTGGATTTTTTTCAATTTCTTCCATTACACCATCTTCAAATTTGGTTTCATTCATGAATATTTCATATATTTCATTTTGCATTATTTTATTTTCATTATTGTTGGACCCTTCCATTTTTCACACAAATGTTCAAAAAAATCAAAGACAAAAAAATTCAGGCAAAAAATGATTGGGTGCAAATGAAATAATAGGAACCAAATCTAGTTGCTTAGTTGATTGCTTAATTTGGAATTTTTTCAAATATTTTGTTAAATTAGAAAAATTCAAATTTGACCTTTAAAATGTTTTAATATATTATTATGTAATATATGTTTTAAAAACCTACATCAAAATTTGTCATGTTTGAAGAATCTGCCAATAAATAAGAGTCTTCATATTGATTAATGAATGATTTTAAATATTTTATCATTAGTAGATTCATTGCAAATCATACCACGTTCATATAATATATTAGAAGTTACACTATCATGAGTGATTTTGAATGACTTGCATCATTGGTACAACTTTTGTCATTAAAACATGAAAGACTAAACATTGGTTATAACTACTTTGGCTCCTATGTCATGCCCGTACATGGCCTCATACATGATGGCCAATTACGGGCATGCCCATGTGCGATTTTAGGGTTGATGTACGGTTTTAGGCGACTGTACGCTATTACGTACTTAGGGTTTCGGTTTGTTGACGACGGTATAAAAGGCCTAAACCTTTCTTTCTCCTTTTAGTTTTTCTAGAATTCCTTTGTCAGGAACTTCCTCCATAATAAGCTAGGATTTCTAGATGCTCACGGCGGCCATTGCACGGCCACCGTCTACATATAGTTCATTTCCTTCTTTCTTTGCATTTCAATTCTAGAAAAATTGTATTCACTATTGCTACATGTTGAAAGCAACAGCTTTCTTGTGCTTTTGAAATTCTTGAGTTGTTGCTACTCGTGTTGTTGTTGCCGGAAGGAGCGCGCTACTACTGTTGCTACTTGTGTTGTTGGAGGGAACTTGCGTTTCTTACAACCAACGAAGTCGGGACAAACGAAGTCGGGACAAACGAAGTCGGGACACTAGAAAGTAGGTGTCAAAACTTCTCTTTTTCTCCCATTCTTTTTTTCTCTTCAAGTTGTCAAGTAAAAAAAACAAAAAAACAAAAATGTTGCAGCGCAACGTTGGCCAGAGTTGTAGCGTGACATTGTAGCAGCGCTATGAAGTCCAGCGCGTTACTGCAGCAGCGCCGCGTTGTCGACCATCGTAGCAACGTTGCAAGGTCCAGCACGTTGCCGCAGCCGAGTCGCGTTGCCGGCCATCGCAGCAGCGCTGCGAGGTCTAGCGCATTACCGTAGTAGCGTTACGAGGTCCAACGTGTTGCTGCAGCAGCGTCGCAACAACGTTGCAAGCTGTAGCGCATTGTCGGCCAACACCACAGTAACGTCGCGAGCTACAGCGTTCTCGGCCATTGGTGCAGTGTTGCATTGCGAGGAGCTGTAGTGCAGCGTCGTCACTTACCATCGCCACAGCGGCGGCTGAGCTCTACACGTCGAACGTATGTCGGACTTCCATCAGACGTCCGTCGGATTTCGATCCGTCCGTCCAACTTTTGTCCGTCAGTCTTGCATCTTGCCGTCCTACGCCTTGCCGTCTTGCACCCTACCGTCCTACATATTATTTTGATGTCCTGCCTTTTCATCCAACATCTGTTTGACTTCCGTGTGATCGTTGTGTGTCACGAGTCATTCCCAACAACGCACTGTATTCTTCAAATTATACGTTGTGTTAGAATTTTGTAGTTAATGTTGTGTACTATCACAACATTTTAGGGCATGGGACAACACCATGTTTTCGGATGATGAGAGCACTACCGCTCGGCCAGAGCCCAGGTATTAGCTACGAAGTAACACACAATCATTTGAGTCGATTTCTTTAAGTTCACAATCTTCACGACGATACCATCAAGTGTCTACAGCACCATCATCATCTAGTACAACTCCTACCAGGAATTCAGGTTCAGGTTACACTACATCAAAAGTACATCAAAGTCCATTTGGAGGGGTTAATTAGTGGGGTACGCCTATTGCTACACCTACTTTCACACCATCATCGTATACCCTGTTGCAAGCTGTGACTTCAACACCCATTTACACCATGGAGGTCAGCAGTTCTTCTGGGAAAATTGAGAAGTTTAACGAAAGGCGAGATACTATTTCTTTGAGGGAATTCAAAGCAACTTTCTCAACTGTGGTTTGTGAATTGGAGCTCAAGTATGGCGCTAATTACACCGAGGCGTTTGCATTCAAATAATTGGTTCGTTATGTGCACTATGAAGCATTGGATCTATACCAGCAACATTCTGCAAGGATTTTGGGTGTCACCCAGATTCCCAATCCAGCTTACGCCATAGCCATTGCCACCGCCTCTCAAGCTGCATTGCAAGCTACAATTGCACATCACGGGACTGTGCCAAATAATCCAGATCCGATACCTACCTCAGTAAACCTTTCTCCTCAACAACTCATTGCTGCTACTGCAAACATTCCTCCCACCATTGATGTGTCAGCTTTTGCTGATCTAGTGGCAGAATTGTTTCGAATTTTTGAGCTGGAATTTCCAGTCAAAAGTTCTGAAAAAATTCTGCAGCTCGCCACCTTCTTTCGGCAAAAGGATGAAACTCTCAAGATGTTTTACATGAGGCTTCTCAAACTCAAAGAAGATACCCAGAGCATCACATACCTAGAAGTTGCCCACCGATATCTTCGTTCGTTGGAAGGTACTCCAACGCTCTAGGCGCAAGTTTTGTAACGGGTCTTTGTAGAATTTGGAGACTCGTACATTTTGCTGGATGTGTACAACATTCACTAGAAGAAAAACATGTATTTTCGACTGCTCTTTGCGACTAAATTTTAGTCGCAAGAGACATTTTGCAACTAAAATCCTTTTAGTCGCCTAAGACAAGTCGCATGTGAAAACTAGTC
>Ga0116231_10004747_pt1 | contig 27310 bp, 15 predicted proteins | sample S1TSphgellanicum_2_FD_89695 | JGI IMG/M metagenome (GOLD analysis project Ga0116231, IMG submission 89695) | Host-associated microbial communities from peat moss isolated from Minnesota, USA - S1T2_Fd - Sphagnum magellanicum MG | ecosystem: Host-associated > Plants > Peat moss > Unclassified... | reverse complement strand
GGTATTCCCTCCCCCCTTTTTGCTTTTGCAAGTAATCTTTGGAATTACAAACAACAAACAAAAGTTGACAAACAAGGTTTTTTTTTTTTTTTTTTTTTTTTTTTAATTTTTTATTAAACAAAAACAATAAGCCCCAACGGCGGTTAAAAAATAGGTTTTTTTTTTTTTTTTCATTTTTTTTTTTTTATTTCAAACCCTCACCAAAATTTTTTAAAAAAGTTTTTTTTTTTTTTTTTTTTTTTTTTTAAATTTATTTTATAAATTTTTTTAATCATTTTTTATTTGTTTTTTTCTTTTTTTTTTTTTTTTTTAACTTCATTTTTTCAATTTTTTGTGCATAATTTTTCTTTTTTTTACATTTCAATTTTGTAGGAAAGGGAAAGAAAATAAGAGATTGTTTCTAAACCTTGTAAGTCATATATATATAATCCATTAAATTATTTTCCTTTTTTTTGGTTGATATTATTTTTAAACATTCCTTTGTATTTGATTTGTACATTTGTAAATAATTTTTTTAATGTATTTTTAACATTTTTATTATTATTTGTAACTTAACCTTGATTGTTAGAAGGAAATTGGTGTTTGTTTGAAAAGGGTAATCATAGTTTCCATTCAATTTTTATTCTTTGCTTAAAAGTGAGCTATTATTTTTATCTTTGTAACTACTCTCTTCCCTTGACCCTTGACCCTTGACTTCTTGCTCTACCTATGCCCTTATGATCATTAATTTTTTAATTTACAAACAAAAAACAAATCTAAAAAAATTGTTAAAACCTTTTGATTTGAAGGAAATGGCTTGTAGTATTTTAGATTTTGGTTGTTGGAAGTTGAAATTTGCATTGCGTAATGTTGTTTTTAACATTTCTTCCAATCGAATAGTCAAGTGCAAGTGAAAAAACTAGAGAGGAAATTGAAATTGAACCTTTTCAAAATGAAAATTTGATGTATGATATAACAAAATTTTCAATTGAGAATTTGAGCTTGGAAACTAAAGCAAGTAGGGCTTCTGAAAATAATGATGAAAGATTCATTTTAAACTTACAAAAATTACAAGGCCTAAATGGAGAAATGTCATTTGTTGGGCTTTCTATGTGGTCAATGATAATAAACCAGTGGATGGCAAAATTCTACTAGTCATGAGATGACATGTGTGTTAAAAAACACATGTGCTATATAATCCAAGAACAAAACTAAGGAAGGGACTAATTTCATAATATAAGACTAATGGTATACCAACTTTGAAAAAACATGTGGATTTCGAACACAGTTTATTTGTAAAATAAACTTGACAACCAAGTGAATAGTTCAATGCACTAGTATGGTCATTTTGCAACTAGTCCTTGTGACTAATTTTTAACACAAAGGCATGTTGAGGAAAGATGGACTTTTTTTAACACAAAGAAATATTGACCTCATTAATGTTCTACAAAATATCTCTTGACAATTCATAAATGGGATCATTCCTACACACTTGGTGATTTTAAAATGGCATTAGGAACCTTATACTCTTAACCAAATGAAAGTACAAGTACATTTTATGTGAATCCTTCAATAAGATGTAAGAGGTTCCCTCCTCTTTGACAATAAAGACCTACAACATCATCACCTTCCTTAAATGTAATCCCTTGATTATATTTTACTTATTTGTAATTATGAAGCAACTCAATGCATATAATCAACAACCAACCAAAAAGATGCACCTTCATCATTGCTCTCATCAACATTGACTACCAAATTATCCCCAATCTCTACTATAGTAGCCAAAATTATTGCCTACATGGGAAATAACAACAATTTGTGAAAAGGAACAAGAATGAATGAGAAGTCAGAACAAAGTTAAGCTAATCATGACATAATGAATGTAAAAAACCTTTCTTGTAGTCCAAATTGCCAATCTCAATCCCACACTTCATGCGTTTTTTTTGTGAATATTACAAATCATGATACTAAAGTTACTTTGGCACCCCTTGTCTTGTCCATTAAACATTTTGGAATTATATGTCCAATGGCTATTTGAACAAAATTCACAAAACCATGCCAAATCTTTGACAAGTGATTGAAGGAGGTTGGTTTTGTTAGGAACATAGATTGAATGGATCTCCATTGTCCTTTCGATAGGATCACAAATAATTAAAGGTGATACCTATCCACATCTTCTACTTTAACATGTCAAAATATTTAATCCATTTTTTGAAATGCTTATCTTCCTATTGGTGTGCAATAAACAAGATGGATTGTCCTTTTCTAGTAGGTCATATTTACATAAGGGACAAGATTACAAAATGAGTTAAAAAAGACACATAAACCATTTGATCTTATCAAGTCATGCTTGTTTTATGACAAAATTTTCATCTTCTATTCTTTTTTGCAATGTCAATAATAGTTCTAAGGGTTTCCATAAGTTGCCAAGGATATTTTATATTCATATAATAAATAGTTTATTAGGATTATCATCAAGCAATGACCTTTGTAATTGGAACAATGTTTGTCATCTACCCATAAAATTAACAATGTTTCAAATTAAATTTTTAATTAATGAATCTCCCCAAAAAAATAAAAATAAATCACAAACTTGATCAATTATGAATACATAGATAGATCATTTTTATTCAATATAATATTCATGAAAAGGTTTTCCTATATATTTATGATAGGAAAATTTGGATTGTCAAACATGTCATTATCCCAATATATTATTGACCATTGATTTTGTCACTAGTCATGCACAAAGTTATTTTAGTTCATTTATTCATATTATGTACACAATCTTGTAACAATGAAAAAATGACAATTTGCATGTATAATGTCTTGTAAAACACTCATAAATCATTATTCAATTTTGTTAAAGATTGATTTTACAAGATAACAAAATGTCAAAATGTGGATTTCAAAGATAGTATTATTCACAAATATACCTCTTTAGCCATTATATGATCAATTTTCTTTTGTATTATTGCATCTTCAAATTATTTTATCTTTTGCTTTATCTTGTTTAAATAATTTGAACAAATATGTAGGTTTTAAATGTTGAAGGTTTTTTCTTCTCTTTTGAAACATGAATACCCATGTCACTTAAAACAAGCTTGTAAAGGTATAAATAGGTTGATATCATATGACTTGTGCTATGTAATAATGATGTGATGCATAAAACTTAATCAAATTAAAACACATATCAAAATAAGCTTTTAGCCAAAAAAAAACATAGGAAGAACATTGAGGAAGATAATACTTTTTTTTTTTTTGCACCACTAATTATTTCAATATTTTATTTTCACACAATGCACACATAATGGAGTGAAGTCACTTTTTTTGTAATATGTGCATGCCAAAACACAAAATACTCATAAAAAAAATGCCCTGTAAAAATCACATCAATTTACATAATAGAAATACAATTTTATAAAATTCTAATATCTTTAATTCCATAGTCAACCTTCATTCTTGCTCTATGTTTGAAACACATATTCATTGGATCATTACCAAACTCATAACATGCTTATGCATTTGGTCCTTTTGACCTTTGTGCATATAACTCTACCATAATATTTACATAATGTAAAAAAAACGTAAATTTATACAATTTATGATTTATGAAATAGATAAAAACGTAAAAAGGAAATTGAATTCCATGTATAATATCCAAATGAGTTCATCATGGTTGTTTTTAAATGTTAAATGAAAAAAACATAATTCTATTCTCACCTTTTGCATTGACATTTGCCCCATTGCTAATAATCTCTTGAATAATGTCAAGACATTTATATGAAGCATAATTAGAAAACACATGTTCATAGTCAATAACATGACATGTTGAAACAACTTTGATATAAATGAATTTTAGTCAGAGGGTAATAATGATATGATGCAATCTATAACATGCAATAAATCCCCCTTATTTGCACCAAGACTTAAAACATCAAAGAAAAAAAAAGAAAAAAACAAATATTTTGCAAAACAAAACAAAATTTTGAATGTTTTTGGGTGAGAGACATTAATTCATTACTATATGAAATTGAGGCATGAATTAACATTGAAATGTAACTTGAATTCAATTTATATTAAATTCAATTCAATTCAACAATTGGATCAAAATTGAATTGAAAACAAATGGGATGCAAATTGATGGAAAATATATTGAAAAATCTTCTCCTAAATATAGTGTTTTAAAAAAAAAACTTTGAAAATACACAAATCTAAAAAGACATCTTTCCATGTGTCTTCACTTGAAAATGGGTTAAACATATTTTAATTTATAATTATCCAATCTCCAACAACTTATGAAACATAAAGTAGTCCTACCCAAACTAGTTCCAATGAATCATCACTAGAATTTTTGTTTATAACTTGATATCCTTATGCCAATTTCAATAGTTGAATTGAAAATATAAGAAATTAATAGTTTCTCAATCATTATTCGTCCAAAAAGGCAATAGGCTTTATTTATCTATTACTTTTGGAGATTTACAATTCTAATGGTTGTCTTGTGCCATTTCAAAATTGGCCACAATTATCTTGACCAAAAAATTCCCAAACCAAAATTATTCATGACCCTTACATATTCCAAATTTGAATTTTTTTTTAATCCTTTGAATTACAACCAAATGATAGTTCACACTAAAATTGGTTTTATTAAACAAAAATGTGAAAAAATTGAAATGACACTCTAAATTATTTCTAATATAAAAGAAAAACCTTTTATTTTGAAATTCTATTACAATGAATTTTCATTGGAGATGGTTTATATAGGACGAGAATAGGTTCCCATTAGTATTTTGTCCTACCATGTTCCTTCCCATAATATGTTGAAATGAATTATTCTAACTCAAAATCTATTATATAACTACCTAAAATGACATATTTGCATAACAACCTCTTCTATGGTTGCAATTTCTTGGATTTCTTGTTTTTTTAAAAAATTTGTTGCATGCATCTTTTGAAATCTTTTTATTGTCTTTCTATTCGAAGCTTGTTATGTTTTTATTTACAACATTCATGGCCTTTCTTGTATAGTGTAAGAGATGAAAACATATTTTATTTTGAAAAATTTGAGAATTCTTTCTTTGTTTTTAGTTTATTATAATTTTGTTATCATAATCACAATTCCAAATACGCATAGAAATTTATTGTCATTGGTAGTGCATAGCAACATGGAGCCCAAATTTATAGATGTTATATCGTATCTTGTGTACCAAAACTAATTTGTATCCCAAACATATAATATGGAATCTAAATATGGTGGTCCTTTTGGATCCTAAAGGTTTTGCTTGTATAATTGTTCCTAGAAATATTAATCTTAAGAACATTTTTTTCATAATAAAGAAATATGTAAAGTGCCTTTAGGTCCTCCTTTCATGTCCTATCCTCTATTTCAATCTCAAACATTGTTATTTGTGAAATGATTTTTTTAATATTAAATTAAGGGTAAAACTTAAGTCCATGGTATCTAATGCATGGGATTCAAAATAATTATGACAATAATAAGCCCCAATAGTAGTGAACTTTGAAATTGATAAAAGTAAAGTAAAATAATGAAGTTCATATTATCACAAAACTCAATGTAATTTCAGTTTCACCCTGCCTTCATTCCTTGTTTAAATGTTATATATATATATATATATATATATATATATATATAGACACATTAAAAAAATTTAATCTCAACCTTAATTACCAAAACTTAAGGTACTAATGTTGTGTTTTCTTCACTTTATGAATCACAATATGTCCTCAAATTAGGACATGAGACTATAATTACTCTCGAACCTTGTGCATCAAATGCTGAGTTTCAGCATTTCATACCCCAGAATTAATAAACAAACTCTTCTTACTTTGCGAATACCTCTGAAAGAGAGAAGGGTTTGGGGGTGAAAGGAGGCCCAAAGACATGGTAAAGACTGGGTGGTGACTTTGAGGATATCTCTATTATGTGCTTAGAAATCTAGATCACTCCTATGCCTTCTTATACTAAGCAAGGTGGCAAGTTTGCTACTTTCTTCAAATTGAAAATAGAAAAGGATTTGATTACTGTGCAGCAGGTTTTTCTTTGTCAAATTCCTCAAGTAGGTTCACTTGCAAGGTTCTTCCCTAGCATTGAATGGTGACTGCCACCATGTCTCTCTCTCCTTCCTTGTGTGGACCTTGGGAAATTTTGCTGTTGAGTGACCTACCTTTGGTGGGCAAGCTACTCTCAACACATGCACAATTTGTTTGGGTTCTTCTGCATCTCTTTGTGGAACATCCTGCAAAAAAAATGGGTTTCTACTCTCACATGCTTTGCACAGTTTGCATTCTTCTGCATTTCTCTTTCTTTTGTAGAAGAACATCCTGTGAGAAATGGAAAACCCATCACTTGATAGTTTCTAGTTTTTTACTGTCATGAGATGCTTGAAGCTGGAAGATTGGTTTCTACCATCACATGCTGTGGGGTATAGAATTGCCCGAATTTGGAAGATTGGTTTCTGCTGTCACATGCTGGTGGTATAGAAGTGCCTGAAACTGGAAGATTGTCTTTTTGTGACGGTGAGAGGAGCACCTCAAGGTGGAAGATCACAAACCCAGATTTTTTCACTCATGCTTGTCCAAATGCTTGCTGTTTGTCTGAAAATGTGTATGAAATCAAATTGGATATCCCCAATAGTATGAACTGAAAAAGGCTCTGCTTGATACAAAACATCTGTATCAGCCATTATCAATTCCACAATGGTTGAATATCAGGCACTTCAGATTTGAAGAAGCAGGTGACGCAAAGGTTATGAAGTTGATACACTGTAACAGAAAAAATTAACTGCAGTAACACCCACAATTCTGTATAAACTTCCTGTAGATCTGCTTTGTTGATGCTTGTACAGAATTACAAAGGGTTTAGGGTTTAGGGTTGCCTTCATATCATGTATCATCATTGATGATACATGATATGAAGGCAGAATCACCAGTACTCTGCACCTACTTCATGCCAAGCTTGGCATTCTTTCACCAGTTAACGTATAGTCCATATCCAAGCGTGGCACACATCTGCGTGTTTTAAGTACAGCGCATTATCACCTACCTCCCTTTCTTCTGAGCTCTTCACTCTAAAGGGCATTGTCATATGTTCAATATTTATTGCCCAGTGTACTTCTCAGAGTACATTATGAAAGGATCTGTCACCCATAAATTTCTAGCCAAAGCTTTGACCTCCAAGGAATCTTCAAAAATATTTTTATTGTAGCAATAGTTTTTCCCTGATTTAGTTTAGAAAAAAAGCAAGCTCGCCTTCGGCTAGGAAGACAAACTTGATATTTTCCACCTCACATAAGAAATGTCTGATATACATCAATCAGATAGTCTCACCTAGTTCAAACCTGGATGTCATCTGATGTATACAAAATACATAACAAAGTACACTGTAGGCCAACAAGGCCCAGGAAGTCATGCAAATGTGCATTCAAAATTGTGGTAAGTATATCAATAACCTCATAGAAAAGGCAGAACTAAAGAAAACAAATCAATTTACCTCTGGAATCATGGCATTGTATCTAATCACTACACTACCATATGTGCTCTTTTAGCCTGACCTTGTTCAAGGTGAAAAACAAATGCTCTTAGGATGACACAAGCCCTGTATTACCCTGTTGTGTATTTACCCCATGCTTCTTAGCATGTTGACTTCTATGTGTACTGACTTCCAAAGTGAGACTGTCCTGATGATGCTGAGTTTTGACCTGCTGCTTGACTGGGAACAGATGTAGGTTGCCATCCTTGATTCTGTCCAGAAGATTGTTGTGAAGAGTACACAGTTTGGTAAGGTACTCCAGACCCTTGATGGGTGCTTACACTCATCAGACCCCTTGGAGGGTAGAAGCCACTTTGGGGATTGGAGGAATTTTTCCCTCTCCTGAGTATAGACTCCCTCATATTCTTCAATCCTTTGTCATAGTTCACCAATCCTGTGAACCAAAACTCATGTCCATCATCCATGAATACTAGGATGTACTTCTCTGTTGGTTTATTCTGGTTCTCTGAGGGAGCCACATCACACACTTTCTCCAATGGCAGTACCACCTGCCCATACCCAAAAATTTAGAACAGCTGCTTATCAAGTCAATAGAGATCCAAGAAGGCAAGTTTATGCCTCCCACCCTGAAGCTAGTATTACCATACAGACACCTATTATCACAGGCCAAAAGTGCAGTCCTTCATGCTACAAGTAAACAAGTGTCAATTGTTCAACTTAGTTAACCTGGAAGGACTCCATTTCACAACTGCAAAGTTAAACAGCAAACAAAGAATATTCAATCACTTGTGTGAACAGTTTCTGTTGTGTTAAACAAGGAAATTGTGCACAAGTGGGAACTCAGTGAGACCTTGCAGGTTGCAATACCATACAACCACCCCAATTCTTATCTTTACAAAATACTAGGCAAATTTCTAAAACCACTCTGAATCCACTTAGGCTGCATGCAGCAAGACTCCTCTGGGAAACATCAGAATTGAAAGACTGGTTTGGGAACATCAGTGGCCACTCTGCCCATTGGAACTCTAGTCTACCAGGACAAACTACCTGCAGTAACCAGAAACGCCTTACTACTAATATTCCACTGGAAGCCTGACTGGCTCAACTGAAAACATACAAGGACAAAAGCTGCGATACCTTGTAATAGCTCAATGCCTGCTGACCAGGACTGGATGCATATGCAATAGGACGGTCACTGCAGAAGGCAAATTTCTGATTGGTAATATACAGTGTGCCACTAATAGGACCTCTCGAGGTGGACAAATAGCAGGCATAGGTTTTAAGAAGCCGCTCCTTTGGTGCTAATCCAAAAATTTGCTTATAAAGTCCTTCAAAGCCACTTCCTGTCAGTAACTTGCTCCCCTGGCTGATTATTCCCAAGGCTGAATCTGACACAGAGTTCCCTACTTTCACTGTACCCATGCACCCCCGAGAAGACTGGATTAACAACACAATCTCCAATCTTTCAATATCGTGCGAACAGGGCATTGCGTCATGAATGGCTACGCCCATGGCTTCATACCCAGAAGCTAATCCAGAAAAGGAAAATCTGAGGGAGCATTTTTCCACACCGCTTTTGTAATGGCATGCTACACAAATGAAGAACTTTGCACTCAGCTGCCAACATAACCAACATAGGACTTGAAGCTGAATGCAAGACACAGTACTCAAGAACCTAATTTGCATAGATCTCAAGAAAGATGAAGACTTACAATGGCCCCAAACATTTCCAGCTATGCACTCTACCTGCTTTCCAAGCTTGTTCAAGAAATCAATGGGACCTGCACACAAACATGCACTCAATCAGCTGCAGCAATACAGATGCAAACAAGAATTCTTGGTGCATGCATCAAACCATAGTCAAAATAATCGCAGACTCCCCTCTACCAATACAGCAAATAATAATCAATCAGTTTGGGTCTAAAAGACTTCCCTCCCTTAGTTTCTCCAAGGTCTGCCAGTTTTCACTCTAAACCTACATTGAACTACAGTAAAATTCTGAGAACAAAATTCAGACTTCTGTTGTGAAACTCTAGCACTTAAGGAAACTCCATGAACATCCCCCCAAAAAAAGGAAAATTCGATGCTAGACATAACTGCCATAGCATGCCTGGTACTATCTTCCCTTTACAGTATGTACTGTCTCCTTTTGAAGGTAGGTTGTATGTATCCTTGCAGCACTAGTATCTTGGAATGTCACCCCATTCAAAGCCTGTTTTCAGCCTAGGGTGCTTAATTCAGAGTTCACATGCAATCCAGTGTGTCCACCCTGCTAGGCCATACTTGATGTACATTTTATTTCGTCATGAAATAACATCAGGCCAAACATACCCAAATGTTTGGTCTCTGACCCACAGAGAAAACAAATTCTCAAATCTAAGTCTCTATTTCCACAATCTTTTGCAACTAAAATTCTAGCACTTCAGGGACTCACATATTCAACACTTTCAGTTTAATCCCCCCACCAGTGAACCAGAAATGTTTCCAACAAAGAACCCTCACAATTGGTGCGAGCCATCACCAAAATCCTCCCACATGAACTCTCACCCACAATAAACAAATTCAAGCAACATATATACCTGCACCACCACGGGAAGCAGTCGGTGTAATCTGCACATAAGGGTTTCCAAATTGAGGTCCGGAGAAACCAGTTGTTTGAGGGACCTGTTGCCCACAGTATCCAGCGCTGGATAGATGTGGATTATTCCACACGTAGCTTGCTGCTGCTGCTGCTGCTGCTACTCCTCCTCCTCCTCCTACCTGCTCGTTCCTGCTAGGGTTCAAATTAGGGTTTCCACTTTCTGGAGGCGCTGAGGGTTCATAGCTTGCGTAAGGACTACTACTAGAAGAAGCAGACCCGAAGGGCTGTGCACTGGAATGCCGGTCTGGCCTGTAGTTTGAACTCATCTTTCGTCCAACGATTGCAACTGCAAATCCAGTTACGCAATTTTGTCTATATTCAAATCACGATGCTGAAATGCTTTTTTGCTGCTTCAGCAATAACAACCTGTGTGCATATCTCCCATGAATGGGAAATAAAAGATTTGTGCAAGATATATGAAGTGGGCGCGTTCCCTCGACGCTTGTGAATAGCCTTCAAATGGTGATCGAAAAGAGCGCAGCTACTTGAGTAGATTTCCATCTGTGGGCCCGGCGCTGTTCGGCTGGTCGTAGGTAGGAGAGGTGGGAGAACATCAAGGGGTCTGGGAAAAGCAAACTGCCCCAGAAGGAGCCTGAAACTTCCAAAAAGGCACAGGGTAAAAGCCATACCCGGATGGATTGCGAGCCGACGCCTTGGGATGAACCAGCACCCACGTTGGAGGTTGGAGGTACCTCCAACCTCCAACCTCCAACGTGGGTGCTGGTTCACCCTGGCCGCGAGTCGACTAAAAATCTTCAAAGAGCAAAACTGTGGGCACCCCAAAGACTGCGAGCAAAAGACGAAGCAAGGAGAAAAGACATAGATGCTAAAAGGGAACCGTGATGGCCTGAAACCGAATGCAAAAGGCCAAGCCCATAACACAAGAACAGTTGAGACGCAAAATCTCCAGCTGAGAAAAGCTTCAATCAGAAACCGTTGAAGAGGGATTTAGTATAGCAGCTTGATGTATATGGCAAAGCACCCTAGCAGCAATGGGCGTCACCAGATCGAGCTTGCAATTGCCTGAGAGCATCTCCCACCCCCACAAACACACCGGCAAGCCAACTCCTCTACTGATCTTGCCTACCAAGGCCCTTAAGGATGTTGTGTTTAGATTCATTATAGAGTATAGTAGGGTTTAGGGTTTAGGGTTTAGCTTGGGTCTTTGAAGCTTGAGATGATGAGCGCATTTCCAAATTCAAACTACACCATAAAAATTTATTATTATTATTATTTTTGTGGAACATATTATTGAGTGCAAATTGATTGAAAGGTTTTAACTTCAAATTTCTTTTTTTTCTTTTTTTTCTTTTTTAAAATTTTTAAACTCCACTTTTGTGAGTGATGTGGATTTGAAGCCACCCTAATTAATGGGTAGAAATTCCATACATGAAACTCATGAAAACTCAAGATGAAATAAAGTTCATCCAAGAAATACAATCCATAATTCAATTTCATGCATCAATACCCAATTCAACCATTGTGGTACCAAATACCATATCCTTCATTCATGTAAGTTTCTAATCCTATGTTGATTTTACCAACATTGCAAACAATAACACAAAAAATGTTAATTATACCTCAAGGAGCCAATCATTCATTAATAACCTCAAAACCATTGCTTGCTACAGTGCTTTGGCAATGCCTAGAAAAGGTGACAAAAGAGGCAAATCGTGAAGGAAGCCCAATAGAATGTCCACCAAATAGTCCTTCTACATATCAAAATATTGTTGGATCAATACCAATGTTTGAACCCAATAACCCTATTATGAGTGGTGCACCTAAATAACCATACCCAAGATGGAATCCATATTTTTCACCATAGTATCATGCACCATCAACTTGACCATTTACATATAAGGATGAAAGAAAGACGAGAAAATGATCACCATACCCATTGTATGAAAAAAAATACAAATAATGATGTTCATATTGAAATTTTCAAATGCATCATTATTGCTAATGCGGAAACTAATTATTGCCACATTGTTAATATTTTTTGAAGAACATTAAAAAAACACCATATTTGAGTGAGGAGCAAATTTGGTGAAAAATCATCTTAATTGTATTTTTGCTAACATACAACAAACATTTTATAAACATTGCCAAAAGGAGTTACCAAACGAACAAGTTTAGATGAAGCTATATAACATGAAATCAAAAGATAATGAATGAGTAAAAGAATATTACAAAAAAAAAATTTGCATTTGGCAAATTGACTACAAATCAAGGCTATTGATACTTACATGGTTATTGTGTTTTCAAATAAATTATTTTCCTACATGTGGCTAATTACCATTGATATGAAGTGAAACACATTCATTGAACACAAGGTGGTTGCCTTGATTTGTGAAGAAAGTGGACCTCAAAAGTTATAATGTCTTTCTTGAACGAAGAACATCTTGAAATGGTATGTTTAGTCCTACTAAATGATTTTTAAACTAAACTAATTTAATTACTATACTAATATATAGTTTAATTTTCATAAATGAAAGCTTCTAATACTTACATTGATTAATTAATAATTAATCATTTATCCTTCAATAGATGCCAAGGTGTTTACAAAGTAGAGTGTCCATTTTTGGACATCATTGTGTCATTTTTTTGCATTCCTATGGATTATACTGCATTTATTGTGAATTTTTTTAATAAAAATCTGAAAAGGGATCCAATCATATAATTCATATATAATGAAATTGGCAAAAACCTTCCTACCATGATTTGTAGAATTAAGAAAAAAAATTCAAAAAGATTATAGCATATGATATATACAATTTTCAAATGTTAATGTTGTTTTTGGAAAAGATGACTATTTTTGCAAATATACAAATATACATCTTTGGCTTATAAAAAATACATTATCAAAATCCTATTATGGATTCAAAATTGATCCATCCTAGCTTGCAAATACTTGACATTAGAGCATTTGATGTGGTGATCTCAAATCTTGATTACTTTGGGTGCAATTTCCCAAAGTAATTAAAACCATTGCTTCATTTTGTGAATCTACCATTTAAAAAATATATATATATATATATGGAGTTATATATATATATATATAAATTCAATACATTGATATACATATCTTGAAATTTTGAAATCAAATTTTGATAAAAAAAAAATCCTTAAAATAATTTAAAATAATTGTAACCATTGTTTTTGTAGTGTATAAGGACTCATACCTAGCTATTTTTTGCAGATTTTAATACCTATTTACATCTTTATTTTGGCAATTTTAATGTAAACATTAATACATAATATAATGAACATCTTAAAGACTTTTAATGATTTGAAAAATATTCCAAGAATATTTTTCAAAAAAAGGAAAGGCTTTAGAGGGTGCATGTGGCTCATGAATGGGTGCTTGGACCCCTTTGCAAACTTCTCATTGATATATCAAATATTTATTTTCTAACTATGTTAATTGTTTTTCTTTCTTTTTAAGCTTTAGACCTATCTTTACACCATGTGTGGGCTAAGTTTGAATGGGGTTGTTGAAGGTAGAAAATTTACCATAAACACATAACTAGATTTTATAGTTAATTAAAATTTCAAAGTTAACCAAATTTTGTACCATTGGATTTCATTTATTAGATTTCTTTCTCAAATTTGTATGTTTATTTTTAAAACCAATTTTTTTTTGGGATAAGGTTAATTGGCTATTCCACCATTTTGCTATAGTTTTCTCAAGGTTACTTAAGGCCTTTAATTCTTGTATGTAGGAAGGGGTGTTCTTATCAAAAGTTGATGAAGTTTTGGTGTCTTTTTTTATTAAAAAAAATTGTCCCTTCCAATCGTTGTTGGAAGTGTTTTCTACATTGTAAGGTCTTTTAATTTGTATTTGCTTCATATTTGTTTTTGTTGAATGTTTATTGTTTCTTTCTTACCAAGTCCATAGAAAAATTACCCATGCTATTTCTTTTCTATTTTGCAAAAGTACGTTTTCACTTTTGCTCCTACATATTTTCAGAACAAAACTCAATAGTTCATTGGGTGGCTTCAAGAAGGGTGCTAGATCACATCTATCAATTTTGTTATAGAAGGCAAATGGAAGACTTTCATGCAATTTGCAAAAGTGAACTATGGCAAACTATAAAACTTTCATGTGGCATGGTCTATCATATTTAAAGGGTTGGTTTTTAAAAAGTAGCCATCAAATCTACTTTCATCCTATGCGCATTTCCAAATACAACTTGTTTCCTACTTTGAAGACCTCAAGTGTGACCATCAAACCAAACAAATAAGTAATCTTAATGGGTTGAGAAAATTCAATCAAATAAAAAGACATGATAATTCCCAAAAAGGAAAAGAATTGAAATATTGATTGTTATGCATAAATATCTTATTAGGTTCAAGGTACACATGAAGTTTCTTCCTTTTTTCTTCCTCTAACTTCAAGATTGAGATCACAAAATTTGTCTTCCCTTTGCATTGGCTTGAGTACTTGAATGTTATGTTTTGATGTTTGCAATGCAACCTATTGTTGAAGTTAGAAAAGACAATCAATGGACATTGTGTTAAAGCTATTTTCTTTCGCTTTTGTCTCCACATTGTTGGAAAGAGTTATGCACCAAATGAATGCAATTAGTTATCCACGGCCAACACACAAATGAATCTTAGCAATAGTAGAATGACCAACTTGCACAAGCGACTTGATGTAAAGTATCGATAGTGAGGATTTGAAAACTCAAATGTAGATCTCAATAATATTGCCATTAGAAATAGAATGGCAATATCCAATGATTGATATGTTTCCTAATGAATGAATATCTTGGAAACAAGAAGAAAGTTGAACATCATGCCTATGTACCTATTCATCTTCCTTGGATATCAAAAGTGCTTGAAGATGAAAAACAAATCGAGAAAGGAAGTGCTTTAAATTGTAAATTGAGGAGGATTGTCAGTGTTATATCATAGACCATGATTTGAAGGAAATGATATTTGAATTTGACCAAAGTGGAAGTGAATACATGTAGGTACACCACAAAAATTTATAATTTTTTGATTTCATTGACTTCAAGTTGGCCTGAAGCATCTTGGGTGATGACTCACATTCCTTGTCATCTAATAATTTCTAAAGTTAAATAACATGTAAATTATTACATTCATTGGAATTTTTCAATGCAAAAATGGTTATTCGATGATGATGCATATACATGAGCCTCATCACTAGCACGTGATACTTTCCAAAGGTATTTCAAAAACAATGGTTGGGGATTCAATCATGATACTGTCTCAAAATAGATGATTAGGATTTGTATTTTTATAAAATTATTGATCAATTTTTTTACTAGATTAATATTAATTCATCTATATCCAACAAGTGGAATAGAAATTTGATTTGTGGAATAATTGCTTTAAGTTTGACCAAGTTATCGTAATCTTATTTAAACCTAGCATGGGAAGTTGATGAAGTTCATGGCAAAGTAATGGGAACAAGTGAGAACACCAACAAAGGTGATGGTTCGATTCAAGGGTTATAAATTCAAAGGTATGAAGCCCAAAAATGCAAATAAAGGCTAGTTAATAAGATATCTGGTGAAATTAAGTGTGGGTAGTACCATATGTGGTCCTTTGCTTAAATTATTGGTGTTTAAAAAAAAAAAGGATACAAACTAATTCATCTTAAACACCTCACCTCTTTTGCATGGAATAGATTAATTATCATGACAATCAAATTAGTTAGCTTATTTTGTGGGAATCATGTTTAAAAGATGTTTGAAAAAGGAATCAATGACGCTTTTGTTGTTTCATCCTAAATTGAGCAAGGTACCCATTGGTTGACAAGTTCATTGAGAATAGTCAATCAATGAAGAGTCGGTTCAATTCGCCCTTTTTGCATTATGTGATCAAATCCACATTCTTACAACCATGAACAAGTGAATGCTACACACATTTTTAGGCATATACATTCAAAACTCTTTGGTTCACACGTCAAAGATTTTACAATACTAAAAATTGTTTACAAAGTTCATTTGATAAAATCACACAATAGTTTCTAAGTTCAAACCAATGTGGGGTGTCTATTTTTGTGATGGTTATTAATTGGGTATTAGACCATGTGTATATATAAACATGCTTGATGGGTCATACTTTTTCAAAAATCCGTACCCCCTCCTATTCAACATTTATTAAAAGTTAACACCCATCCCCACTTCACAACTAGGTGATTTAAAAATTTCAAATATTTGTAACCTGGGGAGAATGACAATGCAAGGTGTTTTTCAAAAACTTGGATAAATAGCCTTTTTCTTACGCAAAGGAGGCTATAATTGAGTTAACTAGTAGTTGGGTTGTAGTTTTTTTTTTACTTCAATGGCAATCATGACAATCATTTTTTTGAGGTTTTGTTTTGAACTATGTTTTCAAAACTTGTAATTGTGCTACCTTCAAATTGCAAAAACTATATTTTGCCTTATAAGCTTAAAATATTTAAGATTGTTTATCAAAGCCTTAAAAACTCGACAAAAACCCAACCTTGTAAAACATTGTTAAAAACTTGACAAATGTTTTGAAGGGGGTCATTTCAAAAACTATGATAAAAGAACCTATTTGCACTCGTTCAGGTTTTTGTTAAAGAACCAAGTTTAATACCTAGTTAACCACATACCCTAACACCCACCCCCATTTCATAACCACCCCTCTTTAGGTTTTAAAGATTTGGACTTGGACGGTTTTTTGAATTTTTTAGTTTTGAATACCTAGACCCAACTATTACCAAAAAAACAAATAGCCACCTCGCATTGGTTCAAACCCACTAGAGTGTAGGTGAAGGCCTTGTTGGTCCTCTACATTAAGCTTAATTTGGGGGTGCCAATGGTTTGTCAATTGGTGTATTGTTGTGCTTCAACCAAAGATAAATGAAATGAAATCATGCAATAAAAAATAAAATATTATTTTGTGATATGCTAAGGCTTCAAACCTCAAATTATAAGGTTGACTCATTGACATATAAATCATAAGTATCACAAACGAGACAAAAGAAAGAAAGAAAATTCACAATCCTTTGATAGGAAGATAAAATCTCATCACTTGAAAAATAAGCAAAGCATACCACTTCCATAGGAACATATTATTTTAAACGCTTATGTATTTGTGATTGTTGGATGTATGTGAACAACTTGTTGTACCAACTAGTGTTGTGTGATTCGTTTTTTTATTAAGAGAACTTTCAATTGTTGTTTTGATTTTTTTTTTAAATTTGGAGGTTTTTTGGGTGCAAGTTTGAACTTATTTCTTTTCATTTTAAAACCTTGCAATTCTAGTTCTAATACATTTGTCCAAATTCAATAACTTTTGGCCAATTCAAAACCAAGTCCAATTTCATGTAAACATTACACATTCCTCTATGCTAGATATTGTATAGATAAAAAGTCTTATCTCAAATTAAAATGAAGGCCTATATAGTTATGGAGTTCGACAACTAAACTAAATTAACCTCTAACTCTAAGTTGAACTTGCTTGTCAACATTTCAAAAAAAATCAACTTGCTTACTTAAAAAATGTACCCATGCTTTTAAGAATGTTTTTTTTATGGTTCTAGTTTCCAGTTCAAATTTAGCAAAAGATTAATTTCAATTTCAAGACTAGGTTCTTGTGTTTGTTCCAACAAAAAGATATGAGCTTAGGTTCGAGCAACAAAAACCTAACCTTGAACCCATGGTTTTAACACTAGAAACTGGATACCCTCAAAAGCTAGTACCAATGTCAAGTAGGGGGAAAAATTAACATTAGCAAACAAGAACGTTTCCTAGGTGCTTGAATCTTGTATTTTCACTTTATAAAATGGACCCATTGATATTTCACAACACATTGATCAATTTACGATCATCAAATTTTCTTGAACATTCATAAGCAATTCTACATTTCATTTTACAATTTAGTAGTAGGCTTTGAAATCTACCCAACCTATGGAAATTTAAGATTGATACAAGTGGTGTAACACAAGTATTACAACAAAGGATTATGTAAGGATGGTAAATGATTGTTGTTGCTTTAAATGAAGAAGATTTAGGATAAAAAGGGCAAAAGAACCCTAACCTTCATTGAAGTGCTGAATGAGCTTGTAATACCTTAATCTAGCTAATTTGGAGGTCTCCTAGTAACTACTAAGTTCCTATGATACTTAGGTGGATAGACTTACCACTCTTTATTTGCTAAAGGAATGAAGTCATTAATCTAATCATGTTCTAAAAAGTAAAATTAATATCAAATATCTTGACACTAATTTTAGGGACTAGTGGAATGACTTGGAGTGTCACCATATTTGTACAAAAGGATGAGGAAGCTAAAAGGTGCTTATATGAGGTTGGAACCATTTTGGTTTTTCGTTCTTTCTCAACAACAAGTTTTAAAGGTAGTTTCAAAAGAGTAGAGGAAGAAGCTTGTAAAATTCTTTTGGAGTTTGGAGAAATTTGATTATGGGACATTTTTTCTATTATTTGATTATGGAAATTTTTTTGGTTATTTGGTTTTGGGACATCTTATTTGTTGGGGAACATCATCTTCTTTTTTCAAGAAAATTGATTCCAACATGTACAACTAACAATCAACATTTTTTCGCCAAATGTTTATTTATTAGAAAAAAACAAGGATTGACAATTTCAATAGTTGAGGAATAAGTATGCAAAATACACATTGTGTTTTGTACTTGTAATAGTAACCCGATTGTTGTTTGGACAATAAACAATTTTTCACAAGTTGGGAGTTTGATTCTCAATAACAATGGCAAATTATTTTGTACCAAACATCAATCGTAGGTATGGTTGCATGTCTTGTGTTGGTAGCCCAAGTGTGATGAAGACAATGTAAATGTTTCAAGTGTGAATACGGCCCTAACTATGCCCAATTGCCAATTTAAAAATAAATAAATAAATAAAAATTTCCAATGACAAAATTAATTCAAAATTCAACACTTATATCTAAAAATTACAAAATTACTTCCAAGAAATCCCACTCATCAAGAGCTTTCCAACAATACTAAGAGCTCACCCTAACTTCACTAAATTTTTAATTTTGATTTATTAAAATTTCAATTACAAGATTGTTCCAAATTCACTAACTCTTGCACCCGAGGTCTAAACATTGCAACATTGCCTCAATGCATCCTTACTCATTGATTGAGGGCTTTTCCAAACGGTTCCAAAGAGCGGAATAGTTTGGAAGATCTCAACATGGCAAACCAAGCAAATAAGCTACCTTCCTCAAATAGATAGATATTTATAGTTGCCATGGAATCTGGGCTTATAAGCTATTCATGCATTTGCACTATGTTGCAATAAGCTTTTTGCTGAAATCTATGCACAAAGAATGGAACTTGTGCCAATCAAAATAAAACCTTGATATTTTACAACAATTACCTTGTCGTTACTGCATTAATATATGGCTTACTTCTTGGTCGCCTTTGCATCTTAATAATAATTAAAAGATAGCTCAGAAGTCCTTAAACAACATATGCTTTCAATGTGTCCTTCCATACCATATATGTTTCTTAGTCTTTTCAGTCATCAAGATTTCACTCATTCAATATCTTACACAACTCACAACTAGATAATGGATAAATTGGCAATAGCTCATACCCATCCTTTTAAGCACCTTGATCATTTCGTAGCTTTACATTTGGCCAAAAAATGATACAATCATGTCAGAGCACTACATTAAGGAAAGGCCTCTTGATGAAAATGGATTAGTTAGATACGGTGGAATCCAAAAAAGTGAATGATATCTGTAATCGTTTGGATGCAGTGACCAGTACACAAAGGATAATTTGACCTAGGAAGTGGAAAAGTAAGGACTTCACAAAAAATACTTGGAAAAGAAATGGGCACCGCTTCACATGCATACCCAAACTGGCAGTGGAGACTGAGCTGCATTAACTTGTTGCATCGGCTAATTCACCATGCACCAACGTCCAACTCAAGGCTCCTTGTCCATCCATGTCCACTCCAACTCTCATGCAGGCCTCATGTTTTCACATCCAGAGAGCCACTAAGCAACCCACATAATGCTATCTTATGGCCTGAAAATAGGAGACAAAACTTCAGCCTCCAAATACTATGCAAGATGAGGTCAAAATAAGGTTAGAATTTGATCACCCTAAGTCAAAGAGATCAACCACTAACAGTTTACTGCAATGCAGACAAATATCTATGCAGAGAAATCTCCACAACAAAAAATTGTAAGGTAACTTGACAATGAGTGCCAAACCCACACAAAGAAAAAAGCTCTGGTGTGAAAAAAATTCACAAGAAGTGAACAGCAGTGATGAAATTTGAGTCCTATTATGAAGCTTCAATTGACATCTGCATCACACATCATGAATTGCCTTCCATTAAATGGCTTGAATGGCCCTCTAACCTGGACAAGTGACTGGCACTTATACTACAAATTTCCCGTAATCTACAGCTCATAAACTACACAAACTACAGTGGAGTTTTCAAACAACTTCAATTTGGGAGCTTGGTGGCTAATGTATTTTTCAGAATGTCAAGGAGACTAAATCAATAACACTTGGAAATGACAATTTGAGAAGGTATCCATGCAATGAGTCCTTGCTTTGACAAAACCATGATGGATTTGAAGAGAAATGGAAAGCAACAAGGGAGTGGATACATCTAGGGAGCTGAAACAGGCCTGTCTTGGAATATAGCATCAACAAGGTGAAACCAAACACCAAAACCCCAGCACTTGGCGGAATATGGGAAATCTGAGAGGGACACAATGCCCTCCAAGCCTGATACCTCGTTGGCTACACCCTGCACACACTTGAGTCAGAGCAAACAGAAAGTAATATTGTCACTCCTCTAGTTTTTCTAATCACCAGCAAGGAATAGTCAAGTTATCACAGTGAGTGCAACATACATAAGAAGTAGAAAAGGAACAGAGCAGAGGAAAAAATAAAACCAAGTCTAACAGTCCCTTCAGTCCTTCACTCCTCTCATGGAAGGATACAGACAAGGATACAGATACATTGAAGTACTTGAAGCCATTATTGACTGGAGATGGCAAGTAGCCACTGTCCTTCTGGATGTGACACCATCTAAATTGTTACCATAATAACATAATGAGATCAAGAACCCAAGGCTGCCTCCGGTTGTGCATCCAAGCATCTGTCAATGTGTCACTTCATTATCCTTTCGCTTGCTGCTGTGTCTGCTTTTAGAGCTGACTGTCCTATCCCAACTCCCTTGCTTGTAAGCTTTCTGGTCTTTAGCACTCTCCCTGTGGTAGCTTATCTTCTTGTCTTGCAAAGAATCTTCCCACCTACACTCAATCGACAGTCCCCTGAATGAATACATGGAGGCTATGTGAGCAGATCCAACAGATGGAACAGAATAGTAAAGCTCTCTCCTGCAGAAAAATTCCTAAGATTTTGACCAGATTTTGACAACAGATCCACATTCTCTTTCCATGAAAAGTAGTGGCCACTGATGAAATTACCTGTCAGACTTGCTTCCTCTATCATGCTCTCTGTGGTAAGAACCACTACTGTACTGGTCAGGTGACCAACGATCATGGCCATCATGCTTCCTGCTTTCTGAGCCTTCTCTTACACTACTACCATGATGCTGATCAGATGTACGAGAACTGCCTCTGGAATCATGCCAAGATCTATCACTGTCATATCCGATGACCTCATGACTCAATTCAGTTGGAAACCTGTTGTGACTCTCCAACCTTGGAGGTCTACAAAAACATGGCCACAATCAATGCAAGAGCAGAGGTAAGAATAGACAGGCGGTATCCATGTTCACTGATTTTGCTCTCTGGGACTACAGAGGTAAAGCTGCAGCATTGTGAGGAAATCAATGTCAAGAGGTAAGTGCCAGTGGAGAGCAGGACAAGAAATGCTTAGATTATCTACAAGGAAAGTTGAATTGCTGGCAGCAGTTGCTTGCCTGGTGCTATTCCTGACAATGCTGGAGTCTCTGACAGACTCAGAATTTTGTTCCTCTCCCCACCGTACATAACCACCTCTATCCTGGCTTCCTCTTGAGTCTTGCCTAGTATTGCCAGATTGATGCTGGAAGCCTGGAAGAGGCAGGGAGCTTTTCCTCAATTCTTCAGTTGTCTGAACAGGAAGATGCTCACTCGGCAAATGGACATCTGGATTGAAACTTGGGAGTGGAGCACCTGATGGTTGCTTGGAAAAACAGCCAATCCCCCCTGCATCTGCAATTTCTGCCATGTGGTTTTCAATGATGTCATGCAACACCTGCACAATATTCATATCAAAGACACATCAACACATACTGAAAAATGAGAATCGCCTGTACTAGACTAGATCCAGGGTAGATCACCCTGATAATCTCAAGATAGTCCATACAGCAACATTGGTTAGTAGAGAGCAGATGACTCATTAAGCAGTCATACTTGTGTGGGTGTTCGCTTCAGCTTTTTGCCTCGATATGACATGCGACGTCGCTTGTAATCTCGCTCTTCAGCCATCAATTCTTCCTTTGTCTTGCTTTTATTCTCCTGAAAGACAGCATTGCCAAAGAACCAATCAATAACAGAATTAATTGCACAGCGGTACTAGAAGTCCCTCAAACAGTGTGTTATGAATATAGTTGTTTGTGGAATACAGGAATAATGTAAACTGAGATAAGCAACAAAAGAAAAGTCTTCTGTTCCATCAAAACTGTTCTTGTAGAAAAGAATGGGGTTTAAAAGTATGGAGGAAAGGTGCAACCTGCTGCTGGGAGCGCTGCCAAGTGAGTCCATCATGCTCAGATACAGCATGGAAGTTGGGTCGTTTGGCTCGCTCATCCGCTGCCCTTTTTACAAGCACCTCATGCTCCTGGATTCTATACCCCACCCATAGCCTCCCTGATTTACTAACAAAAACTAAATCAAGTTCTGTTCTCAAGACCCTGCAAGGGAAGGAAAACCAGGGTAATGCACTTGTAACTCTTTCAACTTGGAGCAACCAGCAAAAGTTTGGAAATCTACTGCATTGGACCACAACGCATCACTTGCAGATAGCTAACATAGGCTGAGATAAGAGGCTCTTCACTCAACTTGAGATGAGGACCTCGCCTATTAACAGACAAAAATGACAAACCCAATCTCTGTGGTCTATCACAAAAGATTGCTAAATTTGATTTTGTTAGAAATGATGACATTGGCTACACATGAGGGAACAATACTGTAAAGATGTTACTTACAATTGGGGTCTGGATAAGTTGTTGAGGCCAGTCTTGGCTTTGATATATTTCTCAAAAGTGGCTCTCATTTGCAATGCAGCTATGGCTTCTTCAACCTGCCTTTCTTCCAGAGAGTCATCCAAACTTTCTAAATCTACTGTCTCCAAACTACACTCCTTTGCCTTCTGTGCTGCCCCTGACTCCCCTAACATCCTATATTGGTCTTCCTCATGATTTGATGACAATTTGCAGCCATCAACAAGGTCAACCTCATTACCACGAGAAATCTGCTCTGAAGCACTCGTCTTCCTGATGTGCTCCACTGCCAATTCCATAAAAGAAGAGGACAAAAAGAGCCCTGAAGTCTTTAAAGAAAGTTTCAGCAAACCAAGAACAACAGCCCTGCTTTGAACTGGTCCATAAAGATCAGCTAGCTTACCTGCTAACCATGTACCTGCATCTGAAAGCACCGAAAACTCCACAAGCATCTGTCCTACTTCTTTTTCTGTTTCTATGTCCAGCCCTGTATTTGCAATGCCTCCTTTTGTTGAACCCTTGGTAAAGCTGCCATCTTCCTCATTCATGCAGATATGTTGCTGATAGCGAGTACAGGCTTCTGTCCTTACAGCTTTCAGACAGAGCTTCAGGAGAGACCAGATATGACTTGCCAAAGCCACATCCAGGACTATTCCATGAGAGGGTGAGTCCACAAGAAGCCACTCCAGAATAGTTACTCTTCTAACCCTCCCTAAAGTTTGGGTAGCTCTAAGAACAGCCTGTGATACTCCTGTTGGAATATCCTTCCATGCATCAACTTCCCTCTGTAAGGACCAGAGCATTGATGGCAAGAGCCTGGTCTCATCCTCAGTACATAGTCTTCTTTTGGCAACTCCAAATCCCTCCTTGCCAGATCCTCTAGTGCCATGTTTCTCCATGTGCGTTCCTGCCACCTCTTTCAAACACAAAGTGCCACTGTCTTCTTCACCTGCTTGCTCCCCATCTCTGCACACAGAATTTTTGTTTTCTGACCCCAACTCAAACCGCAAAAAAGGTGGCAGGGAAGAAATTGCGTCATCACAGGTCAGTGGACGTGAAGCAGAAGCCACCAGAACAACTCCTGGAGCATCTTTGTAAAAAAAGCTGTTTCCGTAGGGATCGAAACAATACTCAGATCTATGGTCTGAACCTGTGGCACCAGCCTCGTCAAAATAAGCGTGACATGCAAAAGGTCTGGCAGGAGATGATGGGCATTGCAGAAAGTGCCGGAAAAGGGCAGGTGCAGGGACACAGTGCTGTGGATTGTAAGGGCAGACGGACAACAGGGTTCTGAGGTCTTGCGGCTTCAGGTTTACTAATTTGGATATCTGATGGATTGTCTCTTCTGCCTGGCGAACAAGCTTCTGGATGTGGGACACAATTTCCACTAAATCTGTTCCTTTTCTGTCCCCAGGGTCCAAACGCAATCCATCTGCGTTATAACTGAGCTCCAGCGGTACTTGTGCACCAAATCCGGAATCACTTCGCCAACTGCGGAACAGAGCACCCGCTGGGATTGGGCTTGCAAATGGTGCGGAAACTGGAGCTCCACGGGGTCCAGAAAAGAGCTGCATAGACCCTTGTGCTGCAACAGCATGTTGTTCGGAGCTTGAAAGTGCAACCATGTGTGGCACCTGCATACCGTATCGAAAACCTCCCGGAGGCAGTTGAGACAACGGAGGCGGATGAGACAACACTTGCATCGCAGCAGAGTTACTAGGTCCTCCTGGAGCTTGAACCATCCCTCCCGGAACGCTAGAACTAGGGCTCAACCCCGGAGGACCGAAACGAGTACCGTAATATGAACTACTGTAGCGTGATATCCCTTGTCTAACACCATAGCCCGGATTTGGAGGCGGGGTCGAACCTGGCATATCTGCGAAAGAAGGAGCAGCTTTTTGCTGCCCATGGCTCGACCAATATTGAGGTCGCTGCTGCAGTTGCTGCGGTACAGAGCTGAAGGACGGCGAAAAACCTGCATCCACACCTGGAGGGAGTCCTCCTCCTCCTCCTCCTCCTGGTGGCCACTGAGAAAGATCCCGATCCATTATCTCCCAAAAATTCTAACCAAACAGCATTTTCAATACAACACCAGCACCCGAAACCTCGCAACAACAGCACCAGCAATCTCGCCACAACAGCACCAGCAATCTCGCCACAACGGCACCGGCAATCTCGCAACAACGACTACAACAATCTGCCTGGCTTGCTTGCTCGCGTGAACGCCAACACCAAACCCTAAAAACACGAACACCACGAACCCTAATCACCGGTACAAAGAAACACCACCATTAAGTGGAGGACAGAATATTCTTCTGTTTTTTCAATTTGGCGAAAATTTCCCAAAATATGGCAAAATTAGTCGAATTTACACTTTATAAAAAAAAAACTCCCAAAACTTTTGTGGGAAAAAAAAAAAGCCATTCAGTGCAGCCCTTTTCCAAAAGCCTTTTTTATGGCTTTAATGTAAATGGCCTTAGTGTAGGGTAAAGCCCTAGGGTGGGGACATTCTCAAAATAAGGGACCTAGAATGGGGCAATAGCCAAATTGGGGCCTCACATTTTGGGAATGTCTCTCACTCATGGGCTTTACCTATCGCCAAAGCATGATGCAAAAATTTATCATGAACCAAGCCTATGTAGATCACACAAGGTGTATGAATGGGAGGGTTTTTATGCCTATTCCTAAGGAGTGAAAGGGTCCTTATGCCTACTCCTCAATAGTGGGAGGGTGCTAACACTTACACTTAAAAGTGAACATAAGTTCTCTCCCATCTCTCTTTGAGGAGTGTGCATAATATGCTTCCCAATTTCTAGTAGGGAAATTGATGGATGTAATAAGGTGCCCTCCACATACACTACAAATTTTCTCGGAATGCTTTATGACCGGGGTGCACCTTTATTTTGAGTACGTCTTATGGCATTGCATTAGTCTATGGCATTGCACTTTGTAAAGCCTTTGCATTTTTTTAATGTAAAATATTGCCATAAATTTCAAAATGTATTTGGAGGCCCCTTATAAATTTAAGATTTTGTTCAATTATAATTATTGTTTTGATTTCTAACAAATTATTATCATTTTGCTAAGTTTTTAAATTCGTGACTACCTATACAAAAAGGAAAAAAAAAGTGATTTAAAAAAAAAAAAGGTTATTCTCAAATGAAATACAAATTTATCAATCATTCATTTGTTAGTTAATTAACTAACTAGTATGAAAATTAATTATTTAATATAGAATATTATTGATAATTTCATAACTTTTAAAACCTATTATTTATTGACATGTGTCATTACCTACGTAGGGTTAAAAACTTAGCCTGGGTAGATAGGTAAGCCATGTAATTAACCTAAGCATCTGGCCTAAGAATTCAATAGGAAAATATTCGATCAACATATCATTATAGACCACACACAACATCACCCATGAAGTTTGATCCCTTGATCTTTGAAATGGGGGACAAACACCTTTATCATCAAACCATCACACTTGCTGTGATAATATGATACATTACATTTTATTTATCAAAATATTTCATTTTAAACATTAAAAAAACATAAACTTTAAAAATTCATATCTTATTGAAATTTTGTTCAAATAAAATGATTTGAGTTTAATTTTTTTTAATTCAATAATGTACATAATTACATTTATTTCTTTTTGAAAGTTCAAAATCATTTGAACAAAAAAAAAAGTTGAATATCATTATTCAATAACATTTCAATGACCATTTTTTTGAATTTCTTTTAATAAATGTTTTTTTTGTTACTATAATAATACTACCTATGTTAAATTACTTTCAATTATTATATGCATATTTTTCATTAATTTAAATTATTTCACCTTACATTATTTACAACTATTTATGGTTATTCTCAATTACTTTTGGTTATTTTTTGCTAGTTCACCTTACGCTACTTTTGGTTATTCTAAGTTATTTTTGATTATTTTAACTTATTTCAACTTAGGTTATTTTCAGCTATTGTAAGTTTTTTTTG
>Ga0116231_10004746_pt1 | contig 27314 bp, 18 predicted proteins | sample S1TSphgellanicum_2_FD_89695 | JGI IMG/M metagenome (GOLD analysis project Ga0116231, IMG submission 89695) | Host-associated microbial communities from peat moss isolated from Minnesota, USA - S1T2_Fd - Sphagnum magellanicum MG | ecosystem: Host-associated > Plants > Peat moss > Unclassified... | reverse complement strand
GGCCAGGGGCTCTGCCCCTGCACCCCGCTGGAGGCGGGGCCTCCAGACCTCCATATCTTTGATTTATATAGATAGTGGGGGTCTGGGGCCTCTAGGCCCCAGCGGGGTCCAGGGGCAGAGCCCCTGGCCTTACTTGCGTTATGACAACGACTTTACCCGGGGTTTTGCCGCACTTACTCGAACGGGCGCTAAGCTTTTGTTTGAAGAGGCATCTTTGCCGGCGTGCCGACGCACTTATTTGCCGACGATGCCTTGGTGCCGTGAGTCATTCATTTTGATGGGGTGGCACTCTGCGGATGTGGCGGGCTGGAGCCCGCCCGCCGGCGTCCGGGCGCGCCGGAGCACGGCGCCAGGTTGCATTTCACCGCAAAACCGGAACAGCTTGCATGGTCGACAGGCGCATGGCCGGGGGGAAGTTTGGGCAGGGGCAGCGTGCCGGGTTACCGGCCCGACATCGACGGGTTGCGGGCCATTGCCGTTACCGCGGTGGTTTTCTTTCATGCAGGCCTGGCGCCATTCCGCTCCGGTTTCGTGGGCGTCGATATCTTCTTTGTCATCTCGGGCTATCTGATCGGGGGCATCGTCTATCGCGATGCCAAGTCTGGCCGCTTTACGTTCGCCGGCTTCTATGCGAGGCGGGCCCGGCGCATCCTGCCGGCGTTGCTGGCCGTCATTCTGGTTACCTCCATCGCCGGCATGCTGTTGCTTGGCCCGGGCGAACTGGTGCGTTGTGCGCGCAGCGCGATCTTCGCGCTGCCAGGACTATCGAACATCCATTTCTGGCTGGGTATCAGCTACTTCGCCCCCGATTCCCGCCTTAATCCCCTGTTGATGACATGGTCGCTTGGCGTCGAGGAGCAATTTTACCTCCTGTTGCCGCTGCTGCTGCTTGCTGTGCATCGCTTCGCCCCCCGCGCCGCGTTCACGGCCGTTGTGTTGATTTCCGGGCTTTCCCTCGAACTCTGCATCGCACTCACGCTGCAATTACCGGGCGCCGCCTTCTACCTCCTGCCGGGCCGCATCTGGGAACTCGGCGCCGGCGTTCTGCTCGCCATCGCAGAGGCCGATTGGCGCCCACGGCCAGGCAAGATCCTGCGCACCGGCCTCGGCGCCGCCGGGCTTATTCTCGTTGCGATCTCGGTTACCCAGTTCAGCGGGCACACCGCCTTCCCTGGTCTGGCCGCGCTTGTACCCTGCCTTGGCACTATGGCGTTGATCGCCGCTGCAGGCGGGTTTGTGAATCGCTGGCTACTCTCATCGCCGCCATTCGTGGCTGTCGGCCGCATCTCCTATTCCTGGTATCTTTGGCATTGGCCGCTCATGGCGTTCCTGCGCATCTGCTTGGCGGTCGCACCCAGCACGAACCAGCTTCTGGCCACTGCCCTGCTTTCCCTGTGTCCGGCTTACCTCTGCTGGCGATTCATCGAGCAGCCGTTCCGGCAACGCCGGCTGCCACCTGCCAAAACCTGCGCCCGCTACGGCATCGCGCTCGCGGCGACCGCCGCGGTGCCAATTTGCCTGATCCTTTCGAACGGCTGGCCCGGCCGCTTCAGCCCCACCCTGATGGCGATCCAGAACGCGATCGACGAGGAAAACACCGAATGCCTAGCCAATTATGGCGTCTCGCGGCTCGACCGCTCCGCCGATTGCGTGCCGCAAGACAACCGCCCTCGTGTGGCCCTGCTCGGCGACAGCCACGCGGCGGCACTCGGCGCCGGGCTGCGGGACCTCGCCGGCGCTCATGGTCTCAGCCTGGAGGAATTCACCAAATCCTCCTGCCCGATGCTGATCGATGCCACGCGTGCTTTCCCGGAGCTGAGCGGCCACGCAGAGGCCTGCGCTCGATTCAACCGTGAGGCTCTTGCCGCTATCATTGCCGACCCGAAAGTGCGGTCAGTCATTCTCGCCGGCTACTGGTCGGCACCGTTCGAGACGCCCGGGGACGCCTATATCGCTTGGCCCGAAACCGGCGCCCATGCATCCGGCAGCGCCGTGTTCCAGGCCGCCCTGTTGCGCACGGAGCAGGCATTGGTTGCCGCGGGCAAGAAGGTTTTTGTGCTGGGGGACGGCCCACGCTTCAGTTTCGGGGCCGGACGCCTGGCGATCGCAGCCCAGATCCCCCTGCGCCACTGGCTACAGGATATTCTCGAGCCGTCGCTGAAAACACTCGGCGAAAAAGCACCTTGGCCGCTCATCATGCGCCCGGGTTTCGCGGCCGGACAAATCCTTTCGGAGTCGGCGCGGTCCGTTCCCGGCGTTACGTATATCGATCTGTCCGCTCCGCTCTGCGACGCGTATGGCTGCCGCTTCCGCGCGGCAAATATGCCGCTCTTCGCCGACTCCCACCATTTTACCGAGGCCGGCGCGGCGTATGTGCTGAAAGATGTCATCGGCCGGCTGTGAAATCAGTTACCGTTGGCAAGCGCAGGCATGCCGCCTTAGCCTACCGTTCTCACCCGCCGGGATGTCTCCGATTCGCCGCCTCGCCTGGTTGCTGTTCACCCTGGTGGCACTTGCGCCTCTCTGCCTGGTGCGGGTGCCGGGCCTCGGCGATTACCTGAACCATCTCGCCCGCATGCATGTGCTGGTGAGCATCGCGTACTCCGCGGACCTGCAGCGCGCTTACCAGGTGCATTGGACGCCCATTCCCTACCTCGCGATGGACGCCGTGGTGCCGCTGCTGGCGCATATCCTGCCGATCTACCTTGCCGGCAAAATTTTTGTTCTGGCCTGTGTTGTCATGCCCGTTGCGGGCACTGCCTGCCTGCACATCGCCGTGCACCGCCGGCTTTCGCTGGTGCCGCTGGCAGCCTGGCTGGTCAGCTACAATACATTGCTGGAATTCGGTTTTCTGAACTACCTGTTTTCGCTCGGCATCGCCCTGATGCTGTTTGCCGCCTGGATCGTGACCACCTTCTGGCCGCGGTGGCGACGTGCCGCGCTGTTCGCGCCCCTGGTGCTGGCGCTGTATTTCGGCCACGCCTTCGCTTGCTTCGCCTACTGCCTCGCGATCGCCGGCTTCGAGGCGCATCAGGCTTTGCAATCGCCTTTCAGCCGATTTCGCGCCGTGGCGGCCGATCTGCTGGCAGCCTTTTCCCAGGCGGTTCCCGCTCTCGTTTTTGCGGCGACGTTGAACGTCCATTCCGGCTATGTCGGCACCCTGAATACCAGCTGGGGCGATCTGCGAAGCAAGCTGTTTGCCGCTTGCGCGCCCTTTCTGTTCCTGCACGATCCTACCAACGCATTTGTGTTGCTCGCGCTGATTGCCTTGACGGCCCTGCTGGCTGTGCGGGTAAGGCTTGCGCCACAGGTCTGGCCCGCCTGTATCCCTGTGATGCTCGCCGCGATCGCCATGCCGCATGTGCTCGACAGTACCTGGGGCATGGATTTGCGACTGCCGCTGTTCCTCGTGCTGCTGCTGATCGCTGCCGCCTCATTCCCGCGCTCCGCCGCCTTTCGCTGGCCGGTCATGGCGGTACTCTGTGTGCTGCTTGCCGCGAAATCCACCGATGCCTGGCGCGCGTTGCATGCATTGGACGGCCAGATTGCTGAAACCCGGCAAATCCTCGCCTCCCTTCCGCGCGGCGCGAGGCTGCTGGTGGTGAATGTTGGGGGAAGCCGGGTTGCGCGGGATAAGGTGCCGCCGATCACCTATTGGCACATGCCGCTGACGGCGGTGATCGACCGCGACGCGTTCGTGCCTTACCTGTTCAGCGGCCTCACCACGGTTCGCATGCGCCCTCTATTCCGCGCGATCAGCACACCCAACGGCCTGCCGATCAGCCCGGCGCAACTGCGCGAGGGCATGGCCCGGCCGGCGCCAGATGGCATCGAGCTAAGTGACGGTGAAGGGGGCGGCGGGCGGATTTACTGGTATTCCTGGCCAAAGACGTTCGACTACGTTCTCGTCCAGCGTTTCGGCGCCGATGCCGGCCAGCTTCCCGATAATTTGCAGCTCTTGGCCCACGCCCCCGACATGGATTTATACCGGATCGTCCGTTGACCCAGCCAAAGGAAGAAAAGTTTTTTGCTTCTTTTTTTCAAAAAAGAAGATTCTTTCTTATCTTCTATTTCATGGCCATTGCCATCACAGTCGCGCCGTTCCTTGCGATGCGCGTGCCGGGTTTGGGCGATACGTTGAACCATCTGGCACGGATGCATATCCTTCTGGACATCGATCGATCGCCGGATTTGCAACGATTCTATGTGGTGAAATGGTCGCCGGTGCCGTATCTCGCGATGGATGCGGTGGTGCCGCTGCTGGCGCATTTCCTGCCGCTTTTCGCCGCCGCGAGAGTGTTTGTTGGCATCAGCGTGTTGATGCCCTTTCTGGGTGCAGCGACGCTGCACGAAGTGGTTCACCGGCGGCTCAGCTTGGTGCCGGCCGCGGCGCTGCTGCTGGGCGCGAACTATCTGGTGGCGCTCGGTTTCCTCAATTATGTGTTCATGGCCGGATTGGCGGTGATGCTGTTCGCGGCTTGGATCGCCACGGCTGGATGGTCGCGGCTTGCACGCAGTGCCCTGTTCACGCCGCTGGCGACGGTGCTGTATTTCGGGCACGCCTTTGCCTTCCTTGGCTATGGCTGCGCGGTAGCCGGCGCTGAAATCGTGAGTGCATGGCACACAAGATTTCGCCCGCGCCCGCGCGTTCTGCTGAATTTAATCGCTGCCGGCGTGCAGGCTATTCCGGCCCTGTATTTTGCGGCGATTCTCAATACGGCCGCTGGCGCGCCCGGAAAACTTTACAGCCACTATGGGGACCCGGCCGAGAAGCTGATGGCGCTGGCCTCGCCGCTGCTGTTCCTGGTCGATCCGGTGCAGGTGCTGGTTCTCTTGGTTTGTGTGGCGCTGGTGCTTTCCGGTGCGGGCCGCCTGCGCCTGCCAAAGCGAGTCTGGCCGGCGACTGTGGCAGTGGGCGTTGCGGCCTTGGCGGCGCCGGAAATCCTGTTGAGCACCTGGCTCACCGATTTTCGTCTGCCGTTGTTCGTGATGATGCTGGTGCTGGGCGGCCTTACGCTCACGCCGGCGCCGCGCTGGCGGCGGCCTCTCGCCGTGGCGCTGGCTATTGTGCTCGCTCTCAAATCCTTCGATATCTGGCGCGTGCTGCGCATAACGGACCAGCAGATCGCGCAGATGCGGCAGGTTCTCACTGCACTGCCACGCGGATCGCGCCTGCTCGTCGCCAATGAGTCGGGTGCATCGTCCGGGCAAGCCAGCTTGTCGGGCAGCACGATCTGGACGATGCCGCTGCTTGCCGTGATCGACCGCGACGCTTTCGTGCCATATCTTTTCACCGGCCTCACTACCGTGCATATGCAGCCGGCTTATGCGGCCAGCTCTACGCCTCAGGGCGCCCCGGTGACGTTGCAATACCTTAACGAGGATCTCGCCGGGCAGGCACCCACCCTATCCGACGTGGAGCAGCGCGAAGGGCTGCGCATCTACTGGCACGATTGGCCGACAAAATTCGATTATCTGCTGGTGGAGCATTTTTTCGTGATGCCACCGGCGAACGTGCCGAAAAATCTGGTGATGGTGGCGCAGGGGAGGGATGTGGAGCTTTTCAGGATACGCAAGTGAGAATGTTCTTTTCTGAAGAAAAGAACCAAAAGACTTTTATTCCTAGGCGTCGGGTTCAGAGATACGATACCTGGCCGGACAGATCCGTCATGCTTGCCTGGGATCTAGCAGCGATAATTCGTCTACCAGGGCCGCGGCGAAGGCGCCCGTGCCGCGTGCGCCGGCGGCGCGCTCCGCCGCGACAGCGAAGATCACGTGCGCGGCGCAGGTGGCCAGCAGCTTCGCCTCGTTGGCCGCGAGAAGTGCCGCGATCAGCGCGCCCAGGGCGCAGCCGGCGCCCGTCACCTGAGTCAGCCGCACGTCTCCCCCCGGAACGGCGACCATCTCGGTGCCATCGGTTATGTAATCCACCGCACCGCTGACGGCGACGATGCTGCCTGTGGCCGCAGCCAAATCTTTGGCGAACGAGATCGCCTCGGCCGAACCCGCTGTGGTTTCAACGCCCTTGCCGCCGCCGCCGCCGCTCGCGAGTGCGATCAGTTCGCTGGCGTTGCCGCGAATGACGGTGGGATGGAAAGCGAGCAATTGGCGGATGATCGCGTCGTAGGAGGCGGCACCGGCGCCGATCGCCACCGGATCGAGAACCCATGGCGTGCCGGAGGCGTCCGCCGAGCGGGCGGCCTCGATCAACGTTTCGGGCCCGCTGCTCATGAGCGCCGCCGCGTTGATCCACATTGCCCCGGCACCGGCCGCGAAGGCGTTCGGCCAACCCGGCGCTGCTCCGATGGCGGGGCCAGCCCCCACTGCCAGCAGCACATTGGCGCTGAGATTGGCGGCAACGTAATTGGTGAGCCCATACACAAAAGGCTTGGCCAATTGCACCGCCGCCAGGCATGCGCGCACATCCCGATCCGCCCAGGTGACATTGCGCATGTAAACACTCCAGAACCGGCGTTCAGACCCCGTCATCCACATTGCACCGATCCGGGAGGGAACCGGAAGCCAACATACCTCTGAACGGTTATACAGGCAGCGCATAAGGCCCGAGCGGCACCGGCTCTGAGGCCGTGGCGCACTGCGTCAATTGCATCGCCGGCGTTTTTCTACCATCGTTCAGGTTGGTGGCGCTGTGGTGAAACGAAACGCGCCCACAGGGGGTAGATATAACATGGGCCTGGACATCGAACCCGTGACGCCCTCGATCGGCGGCATTGTTCGTGGCATCGATCTGTCGCAGGCGCTGGACGACGCGACGTTTTCGGCCATCGAAGCGGGCCTGATGGACCGGCAGGTGCTGTTCTTTCGCGACCAGGAGATTACCGCCGAACAGCAGCGCGATTTCGCCGCGCGTTTCGGGCCCTTGCATATTCATCCAATTTACCCGCGCTCGGATCGCGTGCCGGAAATCATGATCCTGGACACCGAACTGAACGATCTGCGCGACAATGCGCTCTGGCACAGCGACGTGAGTTTTTCCGTAACGCCGCCACTCGGGGCGGTGCTGGTAGCGCGCAAGGTGCCGCAAGCCGGTGGGGACACGCTGTGGGCCAGCGCCACCGCGGCCTATGACGGGCTGCCGGAGGTGCTGAAGCGATTGCTGGATGGTCTGACCGCGACGAACGATCTCGCGAAATCCTTCCCCGAGGCGCGCTTCGGGGCAACCGCGGCGGCGCTGGCACAGTTGGAGAAGGCCAAGCGCGACAATCCGCCGGTGAGCCACCCCGTGATCCGCATGCACCCGGTGACGGGGCGGCGCGCGATCTTTGTCAATGAGGGGTTCACCACGCGCATCGACGGGCTGGACGCCGATTCCAGCGAGACTTTGCTGAACCTGCTCTACCGCCACATGACGCGGCCCGAATATACGGTGCGCTGGCGTTGGCGGCAGGGTGACGTTGCAGTGTGGGATAACCGCGTGACACAGCATTACGCGACCGATGATTACCGGCCGCACCAGCGCATCATGCATCGCGCCACGATTATCGGCGAGCGGCCTGTTTGAAAAGTCATTACTGGTGGCCGGAAACATGATGGGTGGCGCTTCGCTTACCCCTTCCACGAGCTACGAAGCGGCGGCAGGCGCCGGATGGAAGGCACCTACCGAGGGGTCGTGCGAAGGTGCACCCTTGGGCGGAAATTGTTCCGGGTCGGTGGTATCGAAAATGTCGCCCTGCGCCTTTGAGAGCCGCATCACGTCATTGGCCCGCGGAATCCGCTGCGCCGCATAGGCGGCCAGCGCCGAATCGATGTCATCGTGCCCGGCGAAGGCTTGGCCCAGCACCGTGCCATCCTCGATCGCCATGGCCGCGCCCAGCCCAAGAAAGGGCTGCATCGGATGTGCCGCATCGCCTAGCAGGGCCACCCGGCCCTGCACCCAAACATCCCGCGGGGGCCTGGCGAAAATGCCCCATTTGATCAGCCGGCCGGCCGGCGCACGGGCCATCAGCGAAAGCACGGCCGGGTGCCATCCCTGGTAGGCCGCCAAAAGCTCCTCAACCGTCGCGGCGCAGTTCCACCCATCCTCCGCCCAGGCCGCGCTGCGCAGCAGGCCCACGCAATTCAGCAGGCGCCCCCGCGACACGAGATAGCGGTTGAACACCTGGCCGTGGCCCACGAACAGGCAGGCCGGGCCGCCGACCTGCGCGAAGTCGCCGGCCTGCTCCGCCGGCAGCATGAAGCGATAGGCGATCTTGCCGGTGAATGCCGGCAGGCCCTCGCCGAACACCGCCCGGCGTATGGCGGAACGCGCGCCGTCCGCCCCGATCAGCACATCGGCGGAGGCCGACGCGCCATCGGCAAAAATGGCTGTTGCACCTGCCCGGCCCTGCGCCACACCGGCCAGGGTCTTGCCCAGAACGATGCGATCCGCCCCATAGGCGCGCACCGCATCCACCAGGATCGCATGCAGGTCCGGGCGGTAAATATGGCCGTCATGCGGCTCCTCGCCCGGTTTGTTCGGCGGGGCGGGCGGCATGGGCAGGTGGGCGCCGGTTTTGTAGTGCAAGTAGGCAAAATCCGCTGCCGGCGCCAGGCTGCGGCGCAACGCCGCTTCGATGCCCAGATGCACGCAGCATGCGATCGCGCCGCGGCTGAGCGTCAGCCCCGCCCCCACCTCGCCCAGCACCGGCGCCTGTTCGAACACCTGCGCGTCGGCGCCGGCCCGCAGCAAGGCGAGCGCCGCGGCCAGCCCGCCGATGCCGCCGCCGATCACGATGCAACGCGAAGATGCCATCCTGCTGTGCTCTCCACGCGATGCCGGCGCGGCAGACCTGCCATCAAAACCGCCCGCCGGAAGGGTTTTCCGAAACTTTGCCCGGTATTCGGACAAAATGACCCCGCCTGTTCCCGCAGGCAGCCTCCCGTGCCCATACATTGTCTGCACTGCGGATGGGGCGCATGAATAACGACGTCATCATCACCTGCGCGGTCACCGGCGCGGGCGATTCTACCGGGCGGAGTCCGCATGTTCCGGTAACACCCGCGCAAATCGCCGCCTCCTGCCTGGAGGCTGCGCGCGCCGGAGCGGCCATCGCGCATATTCATGTGCGCGATCCGGCAACGGGGCAAGGCTGCCGTAACCTCGATTTTTATGACGAGGTGGTCGAGCGCATCCGTGCCTCCGATGTGGACGTGGTCCTCAATCTCACCTGTGGGATGGGCGGCAAACTCTGCCTCGATCCGAGCGATCCTGCGGTGATGATCGAAGGTACGGACATGGCCACGCCCTACCAGCGCATGGAACATGTCGATCGGCTGCGGCCGGAGCTCTGCACGCTCGATTGCGGCAGCATGAATTTCGGCGAGGGTCTGGTGATCAATCGCACCGCCGATCTCGAAATCATGGCCAGGCACGCCATGGAGTGGGGTGTGAAGCCCGAGCTTGAAGTGTTCGACATGGGGCAGATCGGCATCGCCCTGAAGCTGATTGCGCGCGGCGTGGTGCCCGGCGATCCGCTGTTTCAGTTCTGCCTTGGCATCGATGGCGGCGCGCCGGCGAAGGCGGAATCCATGATCGCCATGCGGGCCATGTTGCCGGCCAACGCGAACTGGGCCGCTTTCGGCATTTCGCAGCACGAAATGCCGATGGCCGCACTCGCCGTGGTGCTCGGCGGCAATGTGCGCGTCGGGCTTGAGGACAATCTCTATCTCGAGCGGGGCAAGCTCGCCACCAATGAACAGCTTGTCGAAAAGGCCGCGCGCATCGTCCGCGATCTTGGTGCGCGCGTTCTTACTCCCGCAGAGGCGCGCGAAAAATTGAAACTCGAAAACCGCAGGAGGAGAGCCGCATGAGTGACGTTCTGGAAACCCCGGTGCTGCGCAAGCTGAAGCCGGTGAAGGCCACCCAGGAATCGCTCGCCGGCTACGGCTATCTGATCGGCGAACCCGGGGGCATCAACCGCGACAAGATGGATTTTTACGGCAAGCAGGTGCGCGTGACGCAGCCTGCGAAATTCCATGGCAATGACGATATCTGCCTGAATTTGGTCAGTTTCCAGCCGCGGCCGTTCACAGTGCGCTGGATGGAGTTTCATACCAAGCACACACAGACATTCATCCCCATGTCTGGGCGGCCGTTCTACATGGTGCTGGGCAAACCCACCTGCCGCCGGCCGGATGGATCGTGGGACGACAGCCAGAGCACCCTGCCGGACCCGGACGATGTTGTCGCCTTCGAATTCGACGGGTCGGGCGGCATTGTGATGGAGGTTGGCACTTGGCATGAGGTGCCGTTCCCGATCGCGGGCGAGACGCATTTTATCTGCATCTGCACCAACGAAACCAACCACGATCTGGAAAACCAGGGGCCGGATGGCGATTTTGAGGGCGGCGATCTGAGCAAGCGCAATCTGGTAAAGCATCTCGGTTATACGTTTGCCGTCGATGCATGATCGATCTGTATACATGGACTACGCCGAACGGCCGCAAGGTATCCATTGCGCTTGAAGAGATGGGCCTGGCTTATGAGACCCATCCGATCGAGCTGAAATCCGGGGCACAGAAATCACCTGAATTCTTGAGGATCAATCCGAACGGCCGCATTCCAGCCATTGTCGATCGTGACGAGGGCGGGTTTGCGGTGTTCGAATCTGGTGCGATCCTGATTTATCTCGCGGAGAAATCCGGGATGCTGCTGCCCAGCGAGAAGAAGGCGCGCTCGGTGGTTTTGCAATGGCTGATGTGGCAGATGGGCGGTCTTGGGCCGATGCATGGGCAGGCCAATGTCTTTGTGCGCTATTTTCCGGAGAAAATTCCTTCGGTGATTGCCCGCTACCAGGGGGAGACCATGCGGCTGCTGGGCGTGATGAATACCCGGCTGGCGGAGCACGAATTTTTGGCCGGCGATTATTCGATTGCCGATATCGCGTGCTGGCCCTGGGTGATGCAGCACGACTGGGCCGGGCTGGACATATCCGAACTTACGCACCTGCAGCGCTGGCTGGCCGCGATCGGCACGCGACCGGCGGTGCAGCGCGGGGCGGTGTTGACGGTGCCGGATGTGGAGACGGGCAAAGTAATTGTTACGCCTACTTCGCCGAACAAGAAATAAAAGTTTTTTGCTTCTTTTTTTCAAAAAAGAAGTGCTTTCTTCCTTTCTCTGACTGGCTCGCAATGATCACCTGGCCCAACCAAGCTCGCCTCGCGGTCTCCCTTGTGGTGAATGTGGAGGAAGGATCGGAAAGATCGCTGCTGCGCGGGGATTCCGGCATGGAGGCGGTCGATGAATTCGGCCTGTTCATCAAGGGAGCAGTGCGCAACTACGCCAACGAAACAAACTATGATTTCGGGTTGCGTGTGGGTGCGCCGCGCATTCTTCGGCTGTTGGCGCAATACAGGTTTGCCGCGACATGGACGGTATGTGGTATGTCGATGGAGGCTGCACCCGAACTTGCGCGGGGCATCGCGGGGGCGGGCCATGAGGCTTGCAGCCACGGCTATCGCTGGCAATTCCAGTACAAGATGGACGAGGCGGCCGAGCGTGATTTCATCCGCCGCGCCTCTGCCGCGATCGAGACCACCACGGGGCACCGGCCGCTCGGCTGGCTCAGCCGTTATTTGCCGAGCGACAACACGCGCCGCCTTCTCGCCGAGGAGGGTTTTTTCTATCACATGGACGATTTTTCGGCCGAGGCGCCATTTTGGGATGCGCCGGATGGCAAGCCGATCGTTATTGTGCCGTATCAGCTTGACACGAACGACATGAAGATGTGGTCCGACCCCGCCTACACGCCCCGCGCCTGGCTTGACTACGTGATCGACAGTTTTGATCATCTTTACGATGAGGCCGGCGAGGCGCGGGGCATGCTTTCGGTGGGTCTTCATGCGCGCATTATCGGGCGCCCGGGCCGCGCGCAGTGCCTGGCGCGGCTGCTGCAGCATATCGCCAGCCGCAAGGATGTGTGGGTGGCGACGCGGCTGGATATCGCCCGGCATTTCGCGGCTTGCACGCCGTATGAAGCCACATGACAGCCTCAGAGATTTTTGCGGCCCATGCGCTGGGTATCGAGTGGACCGCGCTGCCGGCGGCGGTGCGAGGCGCGGCGAAGATATTCCTGCTGGATACAATAGCGGTTGGCGTTGCGGGCGGGCGCGCGCCGTTCGCGGCCGAAATTCTGGCGAGCGAATCCCAAGGAAGCCAGGGCAGCGCGCGCATTTTTGGCAGCCCTGCGCGCGTTTCCGCCCGCGCCGCTGCTTTCCTCAACGCCTACCAGATCCATTCGCAGGAATTCGACTGCGTGCATGAACCCGCCGTGCTGCACCCTTATTCCGCGGTGCTCGGCGCCCTTTCAGCCGAATGCACCGCCCGGCCCGGCATCGATGGGGCAAGTTTTGGGGCCGCCCTCGTCGCTGGCGTGGATATCGCGGTGGCGCTTGGGCTGGCGGCGACCAGCCCGATCATGTTTTTCCGCCCCGCCACTGCCGGGATATTTGGCGCGACCGCGGCCATTGCGCGGCTGCGCGGGCTTTCACAGGGGCAAACCATGGCGGCCCTGGGCCATGCGCTGGCTTTCGCCTCCGGCACCATGCAGGCCCATATCGAAGGCACGCCAGGGCTTGCCTTGCAAGTGGCGGCCGCCGCGCGTAACGCGCTGGCCGCGGCGGACCTCGCCCAAGCCGGCTTGCCCGGCGCCTCGCTGAGCATCGAGGGGCCTTTCGGCTATCTTTCGCTGCTCGAGAAAACCCATGATCTGGCGCCGGTTCTGGCCAGGCTGGGCAAGGATTATGCCGTAAGCGAGCTTAGTCATAAGCCATTCCCCACCGGCCGCGCGGGGCATGGCGGCATCGGTGCGGTGCAAACCCTGATGCGGACACATGGGGTGGCCGCCGCGGATATCGAAAAGCTAACATACGTGGCGCCGAGCCTGATCGGGCGCCTCGTCGGGCGCCCGGTGCAGACCGGCATGCGGGTGGCGTATGCGCGGCTGTGCCTGCCCTATCTTGCCGCGCGCACGGCGTTTTTTGGCACTGTGGGGCTGGATGCGTTTTCGCCCGAGGCGCTGGCGGACGAAACGGTGCTGGAGCTGGCCGGACGCATTGGCGTTTCCGTGAACGACAACCCCGATCCCGCTGCCTTTACCCCGGCGGTGCTGCACGCAACGCTGCGCGATGGCCGAACTCTGGAGATCGCGGTGCCGGCGCTTTTCGGCAGCCCCGCCCTGCCGCTGGATCGCGCCGCGCGGCTGTGCAAGGTGGAACAATGCCTGGCGTTTGGCGGACTCGAATTGAGCGGCGAAGTCTTGGCCGCGCGGATCGAGGCATTGCAGGACGAACTCGATATGGATGCGCTCTTCGCGCTCGCTTGTGCGCGACATGCGCCGTAGCCCATATCGCGCTTGGGCGATGCGGGCCGCGGCATAAGCCTTTGACAACCTTGGAGCTTGGCCATGAAAGTTTTTGAAATCGGCGAGCAGCAGGGCATTGCCTCCCTCACCGCCGCAGAACGGCCGGACCCCGTGCCAGGGCCCGGCGAGGTGGTGCTGCACGTGCGCGCCGTGTGCCTCAACCATCGTGACCTCAATATCGTTTCCGGCACGTATGGCCCGCGCAAGCCCACCACGCGCGTGCCCGTCTCTGACGGCATCGGTGAGATTGCTGCGCTTGGCGATGGTGTGACGGGATTGAAGATCGGTGACCGCGCCATTTGCGGCCATTTTTGTTCCTGGCTCGATGGCGCATTTGCACCCGCCATCTTCGGGCGCGATATCGGCGTTTCCCTCGATGGGTGGCTCGCCGAACAGATCGTTGTGCCCGCCGCCGCGCTCGTTACGGTACCGGATACACTGACCGACGAGCGGGCCGTGGCACTTGGCGCCGCCGGGCTTACCGCCTGGCATGCGCTGGTGGAGGTGGGGCACATCAAGGCCGGCGACCTCGTTTTGACGCTGGGCACCGGCGGTGTCTCGATCTTCGCTCTGCAGATCGCCAAGATGCACGGGGCGCGTGTTGCAATCACCTCGTCGAGCGATGAGAAGCTTGAACAGGCGCGCGCACTGGGCGCCGATATCCTCGTGAATTACACGACGACCGCGGATTGGGCAGGCGCGGTGATGGCGCAATCGGGTGGCGCCGACATCATCGTGGAAACCGGCGGCCTCGCCACGCTCAGCCAATCCATCGCCGCCGCCGCACCCAATGCCCGGATCGTGCTGATCGGCGCGCTCGCCGGCGCGCCCGCCCAGGTGCTGCCGAATTTCAGTTCCATCCTCGGCAAAAACCTCGTCCTGCGCGGCATCACCGCCGGCAACCGCAAGATGCTGGCCGACCTTGTGCGCGCGACTGACGCTAGCGGCATGGTTCCGGTGATTGGTGCCACATTCGGCTTCGATGAGGCGCCGGAAGCCTATGCGTTCCTGAAATCCGGCAAGTGCCTGGGCAAGGTGCTGATCAAGCACGCCCGTTGAAACAGCGAGGATATAAAAGTCTTTTGCTTCTTTTCTTCAGAAAAGAAGATTCTTCTTTTTTTGAAAAAAAAGAAGCAAAAAAACTTTATGTCCTGGTGATGTTGCTGGCGGCGTGGCCTGCTTGCGCACAGACGCCGTGCGAGAAGTTGGTGGGGGTGGTTTCAGCGAAAACGGTGCAGGCGAGCGGTGCCGTGCCGGCATATTGTGCCGTCGATGGCGTCGTGGATCCGGCAGATCATTTCGGTCTTTGGATGCCGGAGGCCGCGCAATGGAATGGCAAATATATCGTGCGCGGCTGCAGCGGCAGTTGCGGGTTCGTGGCGATGAAACCCGCGTGCAGCGCGCATGTGCGCCACGGATATGCCTGCCTGACCACCGATATGGGGCACCAATCAGCGCCCGCGGAGACCCTGCAGAGCGAGGTGGATTTCGGCTATCGCGCGACGCATGTCACGGCCGTGGCAGGGCGCGCGATCGTGAGCGCATTCTATGGCAAGGAGCCGAAATACGCCTACTTCATGGGTTGCTCCACGGGTGGGCGGCAGGCGATGATCGAGGCCGAACGGTTCCCCCGCGATTTTGACGGAATCATCGCCGTCGCCCCCGCGAACATGGCGCCGTTCTCGGGCGGCACGTCCATGGTGCCAACGATCGACGATCTCAATCGCGGCGCGGATGGCAAGGCGATCCTGCCCAGCCGCAAGGTGCCGATGCTGCACCGCGCGGTGCTGGCCGCCTGCGACGCCAAAGATGGTGTGGCAGACGGGCTGATTGGCAATCCGCCTGCTTGCCTTTTCGACCTTGCAAGCCTGCTGTGCAAAGGCGGCGACCGCGAGGATTGCCTCACGGCGCCGCAGGTAGCGGCAGCACAGCGCATCTACAAACAGCGCGGCCAGGCGCTGGGGTCGGAGCTGGCCTGGATCGGCACACACCTGCATGATAATCCGCCATCGCCGGCCAACCCGCTTGCATCACGCAGTGACCCGGCCACCGAGGAGTCGCTGATCAATCCGGCCGACCCGGATTTGCATCCGTTCAAGGCGCATGGCGGCAAGTTGATCATGGCGCAGGGCTGGGCCGATGCTTCCGTGATGCCGGGGCCGGTCACCGATTATTATCGGGTGGCGATGGCTACCATGGGGGGTGCGGCATCCCTTCAATCCTTTGCGCGGCTGTTCATGGTGCCTGGCATGCAGCATTGCAGCGGCGGCGAAGGCGCCTATGCGATCAACTATCTAGGCGCGCTGGAGGAATGGGTGGAGCATGGCCATGCGCCGGACAGGCTGATTGGCGTGCATCCGAAGCCAGGAGTAAATCCTGATCTTTTCGGGATCGATCTGCCGCTGTTGAAACCGGATAATATTGCGTTCAGCCGGGCTTATTTTCCCTATCCCTTGATTGCCGCTTATGCCGGGCATGGCAATCCGGACGATGCCCGGAGCTATGTGCCGGTCAGGGAAGACAAGTAACCGGCAAGCAAGAGTCTCTTGGAAAGTCAATGGCATTCAGGCGAATACCAAGGTTGGTGCAATGCCAAGCGGCATTGCACCCTACGGCATCCGTTATTCATTCCGGGCCGTTATGTAAACGTGATCAAGACGCCGTGGGTCTCGTTGGTCAGCGAGAAATGGTTGCTGGTTTCGGTGATGTTGAGGCTGGCTACGGTTGATGTGCCGTCCTTTATCGTGAGGATGTTGTTACTGTAGCCGAATGATGTGAATGTCGTGTTTTCCAAAAACACCTGGTCTGAACTGCCGAAACCTTTGATTGTGCCGGTGAAGTCGAGCGGGTTGGTCAGATCGAGCGCGCCCGATGTGGAGAGGAAATCGACCACCTGGCCGCTGCCTGCGCCAAGCTCCAGCGCCAGCGTGGCGGCGGCCGAAATATCCATCGTGCCTGTGCCGCCCACGCTGGCGATGAACGAAAGCGTGCCCGCTTGCGCGGAGACCGTGCCCGAATTGGTGAAGGCCGCACTGACCACCGCGCTGCCCGGTTCCTCAGCCACGAAACTGCCCTGGTTGATGAAGGCGCCGGTGCCGGTGGCGCCGAGAGCGACCGTGCCGCCGGTGGAGGCGTAAAGCACGAAACGATCCGCCGCCGTATTCGTCAGGCTGACGCTGGCCAGCGTCAAATTCGCTTCCGCGATCAGGCTGGCCGTGGAGAGGCTGGCGCCCGCGTCGAGCGTGATTGCCTTTGCCACAATCACTTTGCCCGCGCCGGTGATGGCGCCGGCGAAAGTGCCGCCGCCTGACTCCTCAAGCTCCTCGCCCGATGCGGCCGAGAGCGTGCCGGTTCCGCTCAGCGCGCCGCTCTCTAGCAGGGTGCCGCCGGAAGCCGTTACCACGCCGGAAACGGCAAGTGCGCCGGTGAGTGTGCCGTGGCCGGAAAGCCCGGCGCCTGCATCCACCTTCACGGTGCCGGTGGTGACGGTGTTGGCGCTGAGCGAATAGGTGGCGCCATCGAGTTGCAGTGTGCCGGCGCCGGATATCCCCTGGCTCAATGTGCCGCCCGATTTCAGATCCAGCACGGTGCCGGCTGACGTCGAAATTTTGCCGGTGCCGCTCAGGGCGCCGGCGATCACCAGCGTGCCCGCGGTTACTTCGGCCAGGCCATCGTTCACGAAGGGCGCGCTGATTAAGGCGGTGCCTGTGTCCTCGGCCACAAATGTGCCGAGATTTGTGAAGGCGCCGGTGCCGGTGGCGCCCAAGGTCACCGTGGTGCCGGTGGATGCGTAGAGCACGACGTGATCCGCCGCGGTATTTGTCACGCTGACGCTGGCCAGCGTGACGTTGGCCTCGGCCAGCAGTTCAGCGGTCGAGAGGGTGGCGCCTGCGCTGAGCGTGATGGCTTTTGCAACAACCACTTTGCCGGCGCCGCTGATGGCGCCGGCAAAACTTCCGCCGCCCGACACTTCAAGCTCTTCGCCGGACACTGCCGCGAGTGTGCCGGCACCGCTCAATGCGCCCTTCTCCAGCAATGAGCCGCCGGAGGCTGTTACCGTACCGGAATCGGCCAGGGCGCCGGCCAGCGTGCCATGGCCGGAAAGCCCGGCGCCGGCGTCCACGTGGACCGTGCCGGCGGCGATGGTAGCACCCGCCAGCGTGTAGGTGGCGCTATCGAGTTGCAGTGTGCCGGCGCCGGAGATGGTTTCCGTCAGCGTGCCGCCTGATTCGAGATCGATGACGGCGCCGGGTCCGGCCGAGAGTGTTCCGGAGCCTGCCAGCGCGCCTGCGATTTGCAGCGTACCCAGAATCACCGAAACGCTGCCGGTATTGGTGAAGGGCGCCGAGATGACCGCCGTGCCGTCGATATCGACGGCCAAGCTACCCGCATTGGTGAAGCTGCCGGTGCCGGTGCTGTCGATTGTGACCGTGGGATCGCTGATCGCGTAGATTGTAAAAAGGCTGCCAGCCGCGTTGGTGATGCTGGCGCTCGCCAGTGTCAGATCGGCGGTTTCGGCCACATGCGCGACCGAGAGGCTGGCGCCTGCGGTGAGTGTGGTTGCCCCGCCTATGTCCACCTGGCCCGCACCGGTGATGGCGCCTGCAAAGCTGCCGCCACCGGCGAGATCAATCTGCGAGCCAGACCCGGCGGAGAGCGTGCCGGAACCGCTCAGCGTGCCATAGACCAGCACAAGACCCGCGGAACTCGCTTCGACGATGCTTTTTGCGCCAGTTTCGATGTTGGAGTCTATGTAAAGATAGGCCTGTTTCTCGGCTTCCAGTAATCCGCCGCTATCGTTGATCGTGTTGGCGCCGGTGTTAAGCGTGACTGTGACGTCGGCGCCCGATGCGTAGAGCGAGCCGGTGTTGATGAAAGTCAGGTCGTTGGAGGATTTGATGCCGGAATCGCCGATCTGGCCGGAGTTGGACGCCTCGATGGTGCTTGCGTTGGTGAAGGTGGCGGGCGCGTTGCCGTCGCTGGTGATGTCGGCGCCGGCGCCCTTGAACCCTATGTCACCGGCGCCGCTCACGGTGTAATTGCCGCTGATGGCGAGGTCGCTGCCGCCGTAAATGGCGATCACGCCGCTATTGGCTGCCGATGCCGTGCCGCTATCCAGGCCGAGGTCGAGCGTGCCGGTTGTGGTCTCGCTTGACGACGTAGCGCCTGCCGTCAGGATGCCCGTGTTGGTGAGGTTGGACTCTATCGACAAGGTGGCGGTATTCGCGGCCGCGATCGAGCCGCTATTGGTGACGCTTTTGCCGCCGGTATCGATGGTGAGCGTGACGCCCGAGCCCGAGGCGGCGATGGTGCCGGAATTGGCGAAGGTCAGGCTATCATCGCCGGTGCCGATCTGGCTCGAGAAGGCAGCCTCGATGGTGCTCGCATTGGTGAACGTTGTTGAGGGCTGGCCGTCGCTGGTGATTTCGGCGCCGGCGCCCTTCAGGCCGATCTCGCCGCTGCCCGTGACCTTGTAATTGCCGCTGATCGCAAGGTCGGAGCCCTTGTCGATGAAGACCGAACCGGTATTGGCCAGGGATTGCGAGGCGCCGTCGTGACCGAGATAGAGCGTGGCGCCAGGCTCGTCGTTTATGAGCCCTTCGTTGGTGAAACCGCCCGGGGCGTTGATGAGGAAGGAGCCCTGCGCATCGACCGTCCCGCCCACCTGATTATCGAAGCTGCCGCCGATCAGGATATTACCGTCGCCCGTTATGGTGTTGTTGACATTGACCAGGCTGCCGGACACGCCGGGTTCGTCTTCAATGTCACCGTATGTGCCGGTGCCGCCCATGGTGAGTGTGCCGCCGCCGGTCAGATCCACCTCGCCGGCGATATCGAGATTTCCCGCGCCGCTGCCGCCGGCGCCCTTGCCGAGTAACAAAGTGCCGGCATTGTCGAAACTCGTGTCTACCAGACCGATCTGCAGCGCGGAGCCCGTGAAGACGGCGATTTCGCCGAGATTGCCGCTTGCGACGCTGGAGACGTCCTCGGTGTTCAGCGTCGTTCCATTCACCGCGGTGAGCGTGCTGGATGTAGTGTCGCCGATTTCGAGCAGGCCGCTGGAGCTGGTGGCGATGCTGTTCACCAGCACGTTGGAGTCCAGCTTCACGACCGCGCCGTCGATATAGGCGTCCTGCGGCTCGATCGGCATGGAGCCGGTGCTCCAATCGGTGGGCGTCTCCCAGGTCCCCGCTTTGCTGTCCACGTCCTGCTTCAGGGTGATAGTCCAGCCGAGCGCCTGCAAGACATCGAGCTCGGTCTGGGTCAGGGCCAGGGTTTCGCCGCCACCGACGGTTCCAAAAACCGCCTCCTGGACCCAGTCGGCGGTGTCACCTTTGTTATTCAGCGTGCCGTCTGAGTTGTACTGGTTGTTATAGGCGAGTGTGGGCGCGCCCTTGCTTGGCAGGTTCTGGTTTGACAGCGTGGAACCGCCGTTGGCCGAGAAGTAGGTCGACTCCCCGTCCCGGCCGTCTGTATAATCGGCCTTCCCCGCCGCATTGTAGCGGAACAGATCCATCGTGCTCCAATCGCCGCCGCCACCGCTGGTGCCGCCGAGGTCGCCGATGCGGCCCAGTCCGCCCTCGGATAATTCGTGGGTGAGGCCGTTGATGACATCCTGTCCGAAATCCCAGCCGTAGTAGGTATTCAGAGTTACGCTGAGGTCAGGCGATCCGGTGGCGGTCTCCAGCCCCAGCATCCTGGCGTATGAAGCGGGAACGTACCAGCTGGCACCGCCGGAGGGATCCGTGGTGGGCAGCACGTCGGCTGGTGCCACCTTCAGGAGCGCAGCCCGCAACGATGCGTAACTGACGAGCCAGCCGGTGCTGCTATTGCCGAGGGCGCCGCCGGTATTGCCTTGGTTTTCTTCTCCGAAAGTGACAGTGATCGTGTCGGACGTGCTGATCAGACTTTCGAGCTGGTCCTCGGCGGCGACAATGCAGGCTTCGAATTGCGCGGTGCAGCTTGATCCGTAGGTATTGTCGAACACCAGCCCGCTGCCCGGCGTGCTCACGACCACGGCGGGGCTTGCCTGGGTGACCCATGCCGCGAGGCCAGACAGGCCCGGACTCATGGCGGAGGCGACCGGCGACCACGCATTGGCGCTGACCGAGGGGAAAATGGGCGACTCGACGGAAAATGGGCCGAAAGCGGCAGCGCCGGACGGGCCTGTCGTTCCGAAAGAAAGTTGCGATGAATCCGGGGCCGGCATGTCCCAGCTGAACGGGCCGGTGGAGGAGAATGAAAACTGGGCGGCCGTTTGCGCCAGGGCGCCTGAGGACTCATCCTGGGGCGAAGTGCCGGTGTGGTGACCCGCCAGTGTGCCGTAAGGCGTTTGAAAACGGTTGAGCATCAAGAAACCTTCCCCTGCTCTCGTTCAAGAATGCCGAGCCATCGTGTGCGTGTGGTATCGCGGCGGCGGCGATCCGTCCTTAAAAGCCAGCTCAATATTTCTTAAAATTTCTAAAAACACGCAGGCGGGCGGATGGCAAAGGTGCTGGCACCCAGTCTTGCCGGGCAGGGGCCGCATGCCTAGGAATGGGCGCTATTAGACTGGCGCCCATGCGCGGCTGAATTTATACATACGTATGTAATGATCGGGGCCGATATGGATGTGCAGGCACAAGACAAGGGGGTGCTGAGTTTCGGTCCGTTCCGCATCGATTGCGCCCTGCGGCATGTTTTGTGCAATGATAAGCGGGTTAAACTTTCTCCGAGGCTGTTCGACACACTTTCGTATTTTGCGTTGAACGCCGGACGCATTGTCGAAAAAGACGAGCTGATGCAGGCCGTGTGGGGCGGGCGAATCGTCGAAGACGCCAATCTGAGCCAGACCATTTTCGCGTTGCGCAAAATGCTGCGCGACGAAGGCGGTATCGAGGAGGCCATCCTGACCGCGCCCGGCCGCGGTTACCGCTTCGTACTGCCCGTGCGCCGGGAGGAGGCCGGCTTGCCGGCCGTTTCGCTACCAGCCGGCATAGCGGCGTTGGTTCCGGAGCGGGCCGAGAGCTGCGCTGCCGTTGCCGTGGACCCTCTGGTTCCCGATACCGCCGCGGCACCTGCCCCTTTTTTTCGGCGATGGCTGAAGCTGGCGGGGCTATTGGCGCTAGCGCTAGGGGCAGCCTTGGGGTTGTCGCTGCATTGGCGGCACCCCGCACCGCCGGCCGAGGCGCCGTTCGCGCCGCCGGCGCATTCCGTGGCTGTTCTGGCCTTCGCCAACATGACGGGCGATCCGGCAAAACTGTATTTTTCCGATGGACTTTCGGAAGAGCTGATCGACGCACTGGCCCGTGTCGAAACGGTGCATGTGGCTGCCCGCACCTCGGCCTTCTCATTCCGGGACAGCCATGTGACCGTCAACGAGATCGGCCGGCGCCTGAATGTGGGCGCGGTGCTGGAGGGCAGCGTGCGGCGCGAGGGCGGCCGCTTGCGCATCGCTGCGGACCTGATCGACACGGAAACCGGCTTCATGCTCTGGAGCCATGCCTATGACATTGACGCGGGCGGCACCCTCAAAACACAAGCCGAGATCGCCGGCGCCGTGACCGAAGCGCTCCGTGTCACTCTGGGGGCCGCGGAAATCGGCAAGCTGAGTTTGGGCGGAACGCAGAACCAAGCTGCCTACGATGACTTCCTGCACGGCATTGGCAATGAGCACGCGGCCGACGAAGCCAGCATGATCGAGGCTCGCCACGACTTTGAACAGGCCGTCACGCTCGACCCGCAATACGCCGCCGCGCATGCGGCGCTTTCGCGGACCTTGAACTGGATTGCCAGTTCCGGGACGATGAGCGACGTTGTCCAGGTAAACGCGATGAAGGATCGCGCCCTGGCGGAGGCTGACCGGGCGGTTGCCCTGGCCCCTGATCTGGCCGATGGCTATGTGTCGCGCGCAAGAGTGCTGGAAGACCGGCTGGCATTCGGCGAGGCTTATGATGCGGTCCGTCGCGCCGCGGAACTCGGGCCGGGCACAGCTTCTGTGTTGCAATTCTATGGCCAGTTCGCGAGCCGCATGGGGCATATGGCGGAAGGCGAGGCAGCGGAGCGCCGCGGGCTCGACTTGGATCCGCTTTCCGCCCGCTCCTATTTTGCTCTCGCCGTTGTTTATCTGATCGACCGCCGTTACGACGACGCGCTGGAGGCCCTGCACCATATGGAGGCTTTGGCCGGACGCATACCACCGATTGCAGCCCAACTGACGGTGGTGATCGCGCTGAAACGCATGCAGTGGGATCTGGCGGTGACCCTGGCCGGCAAGACCCAGGGCTGGCCGCAGGCCGAGTATCTGGCGATTGCGTATCACGCGCTTGGCCGGCAAGCGGAGGCGGATGCCGCTTTTGCCCGTCTACAGGGGCTGCAGGGCGATAACGGCAATTTCCAATACGCCGAAGTTTATGCGCAATGGGGGCAGCCAGATCGTGCCTTGGCTGCATTGGAGGCCGCCTGGCGCGAGCGTGATGCCGGCCTTATTGATCTGCGCAGCTCATTGTTTCTCGATCCCATACGCGGCACGCCGCAATACACTGACTTGTTACAGCGCCTGCATGTGCCGCCCTAGCGCCGCGTAGCCGACCCGTTTCGCCCGAAGGCGATATGCTTTACGATCTGGCTCTCGCCGCAAGCGCAAGAACCAAAAGTCTTTTGGTTCTTTTCTTCAGAAAAGAACTGCTCTCGTACTTAATTTCGTGGTCAGGGATTGTATGGAGGGTGACCCAGACGATTGGGCGGCGCTGCGTGACCGGGGTTTGAGCTGTTTGCGCGCGGGCGATCTGGATCGGGCAATCGATCTGCTTGGCCAGGCCGCGGCAGGGGATCCAGGCGATCACGAGGCGCAGCTGTCATTTGGAATTGCGCTGCAAGGCAAGCGCCGGCACAGCGAGGCGCTGGTGCCGCTCGAGCGGGCGCAGACAGCCCGACCCGGCGATGCGCTGGCGTATCTGCACGCATCGTTGTCGCACCTGGCGCTCGGCAAGGCCGAGGCAGCGCTGAAGGCGGCGAACGAAGCCTGCGCGCGGGCGCCAAGGATGGCGCAAACCCATTCAGCTCTTGGCCAGGCGCTACTGGCGCTCAATGAGCCGGCACGCGCCGAGACGGCGTTTGCTGCGGCCCTTCGATACGCGCCTCGATCGGCGGATATGTGGGTTCTGTGCGGTGCCGCGCGGCATCGCCAGGGTATGATTGAAGGTGCTGCGGCCGCCATGCGGGAGGCGCTCCGGTATGCGCCCGACCACGCGGTTGCGAAGGACAATCTTGCCGCCCTTCTGCGCATGGACGGTGGCGAGCAGCCCCGCCTCAGCGCGTGGAAACCGGCGGACCCGGCGGCCTCGCTTGGTCTAGCGGTAGAATTTCTGAGCAGGATGCCGGCCTTTGGAAAACTTCAATTCGGCGAATGGTCGCAGGTGTTGTTCTATCAGGTCGCGCGCGGGCATTTTTTCTTTGTGGTCGACCAGGACAAGCGGGTTCGGGGGTTTCTCGGCTGGGCGTTGACCGAGCAAGCCTTGGCGGAGCAATGGGTGGAGGGCCTTGCGGGGCTGCGCAACGAGCAGTGCCGTGAGGGGGATTGTGTGATTATCAACGCGTTTGCGGCTGAAACTGATGAGGCAAACCATTTTATTGTCGATACGATGCGCGGGCTTTTCGCGACCAAGCGCAGGCTTTATTTCAAGCGCCATTATCCTGACGGGCGAACGCGGCCGGCCCGGCTCAGCGTGAATGATTTCGTGGCCAGGCACCTCGCGCGTTCGGCCAGGCGAGGGCAGGGTCGATCAGCGAAAGCGGATGGCTCTGGCGTGATGGGTGGCGCTTCGCTTACCCATCCTACAAATAGGTAGTTATGCTTGCCCCTTCGTGGATTTAGCCGGTGCTGTCTGCGGTTTTGGGAGGAAGCGGCTCGGAAAAGCTTTCGCGGGGTTTGCCGGGGAAGTTTTTCAATGCGGCGGTGATCATGGCATCGACCACCTGCTCGTTGCCCTCGCGGTCGGCTGGCACGTGAACCTCGGCGTAAAATACGCGCTCCTGCTTGCTGCGCGGTTTGGTAAGATCGAAAATGGCGATGCGCAGAACGCCCTGATCCGGTCGTGATTGGCTGCGGCCCATGCCATGGCCGCCATGATGGCCGAAACCGCCGCCACCGCCGCCGAAACCACCGCCACCACCCATGCCGCGCCCGCCACCCATGCCGCTTCCCGTCTGGTCGTCCGCCGCGGATGAGCTGGCCCCGTCATCCGCAGCATGTTCATGCGGCTCGCTGCGCGCCAGCATCACGGCATAGCGCGCATCGGCGGATTTCGGCGCGGCCACAAGCCCGCCCGACTCCAATTGGCCGACCAGAAACTGTGCGTAATGGATATATTCGGGGTGTGTCTGCTGCTCGTCCGTCAGCAGCACAATGAAGGGTGCGTTCTTGCCAAAGGCCGAAAGGCTCGAGCGGCGTGTAACGTCGATGGTGTTCGAAGCACAGGCGGCGATGCCGAAAAGCATGGGCAGCAAAAGCAGCGATGCGATGCGGTTCGGAGTGCAGATGGTATTTCGCAAGTCGGAGGCTCCGCAGCGCGGCGGGTAAACCGCCGCCCGACGTCAATTCAACATTGCGGCCGATTTTTCGCCAGGGCCTGTAACACTCCGTATTTCACTGACACTCGCCGACTTTCCTATAAGCGCCGTGACAAATCCTCCGACATTACATAGAGCATGATCGCGGCCAAACACAGCGCCACACCCACCCAGAAGATTGGTGAATGATGGATGTGCCGCAAATTGCGCTTTCTGGGTGGTTTCAAGATACCTATCCTATTTTCAATGATCGGCCATTCGGGCAATCGCATAGTCTCTCAGAGCCATTGCATCGAAACGGGCGTTGTGGGGGCATCCACTCAGCTGCTCGGAGTCGAACAAGGGTAGATCGAGCAACTCGAACATCATGCGCGGCGATGGCATGCGCCACCCTTTGCCGAAGACCATCAGCAACGCCAGATGCGCGATGTCTTCGGGCCAGTCGGAAATCACCTCCGGGCCGGCATCGCCCTGTGTTTGTGTGCTCCAAAGAAAGGAAGAATGTTCTTTTCTGAAGAAAAGAACCAAAAGACTTTTATTTTTCCGCGGGTTCCACGATCGAGGCCATGGACGGCATCTTGTCGCGGGCGCCGGAATTAAGAGTCTTTTTGCTTCTTTTTCAGAAGATAAGAGAAGATTATTACTTAAATATCTTGCTGGTCGCTTCTTGCGCCTCGGCCTGTATCCGATGCAGGTGATCCTCGCTGCGAAAACTCTCGGCGTAGATTTTGTAAACATCCTCGGTGCCGGAAGGGCGCAAGGCAAACCAGCCGCTTTCTGTCACGATCTTGATGCCGCCTATCGGGGCATTGTTGCCGGGAGCCTTCGTGTAGGTGGCGATCACCTTTTCGCCGGCAAGTTCTTCAATACCAAGCTCGTCCGCGGTCACCGCCTTCAGGCGCCGGCGCTGGTCGGCGGAGGCGGGGGCGTCGATTCTTTCGTAGAAGGGTGCGCCGAGCGCCTCGGTGATTTGGTTATAGGAAATGCCGGGATCGATGCCGTTACGGGCGGTCATTTCAGCGGCGAGAAGGCCGGCGATGATGCCATCCTTGTCGGTGGTCCAGACAGTTCCATCATGGCGCAGGAAAGATGCGCCCGCACTCTCTTCGCCGCCGAAGCCGAGCGATCCGTCATGGAGGCCATCGACGAACCATTTGAATCCGACAGGCACTTCCACGAGGCGGCGGCCAATCTGCCGGGCCACACGGTCGATCAGGGCACTGCTGACGACAGTCTTGCCGACGCCGCAGGTGCTGCTCCAATCGTGGCGGCTGCCCCAGAGATAGGCGATGGCGACGGCCAGGAAATGATTTGGGTTCATCAGGCCGGAGGAGCGGGCGACGATGCCGTGCCGGTCGGCATCCGTATCGTTGGCGAAGGCGACATCGAATTTTTCACGGAGCGCGATCAGCCGTGTCATGGCGTAGGGCGAGGAGCAGTCCATGCGGATTTTACCGTCCCAGTCATCCGTCATGAAGCGGAAGGTGGGGTCCACCACATCGTTTACGACCGTGGCCGATATCTTGTAGCGCTCGATGATCGGCGCCCAGAGATGCACGGCGGCGCCGCCGAGCGGGTCGATGCCGATATTGACGCCGCTGGCGCGGATTGTTTCCATGTCGATGATGTTGGCCAGATCGGTCACATAGGGCGTGATGAAATCGTGGCGGCGCACATGCGTCGATTTCAGCGCGCGCTCATACGGGATGCGTTTTACCCCGGCCAAATCGTGCTCAAGAAACTCGTTTGCTTTGGCTTCGATCCAACCGGTCGCATCGGTACCTGCCGGCCCTCCATTGGGCGCATTGTATTTGAAGCCGCCATCAGGCGGCGGGTTGTGCGAGGGGGTGATGACGATCCCATCGGCCAGCCCCGCATGGCGGCCGCGATTATAGCCGAGGATGGCGTGGGAGATGACGGGCGTGGGGGTGTAGCCGCCTTGCGCGTCGATCATCGTCAGCACTTCGTTGGCGGCGAGCACTTCGAGCGCCGAGGCAAGCGCGGGGAAGGAGAGCGCGTGCGTATCGATGCCGATGAAGAGCGGGCCGGTGGTGCCTTGCGCCGCCCGGTAGAGGCAGATGGCCTGGGTGATGGCAAGGATATGCGCCTCGTTGAAGGACTCCTCGAAGGCGGTTCCGCGATGGCCGGAGGTGCCGAAGGAGACGCGTTGGGCGGGGTTTTCCGGGTCGGGCTTGCTAGTGAAGTAGGCGGTTATCAGGCGCGGGACGTCGAGCAGAGTTTTTTGGTTGGTTGGTTGGCCGGCGGTGGTGCTGATTCTTGCGGTCATTTGGTCTCCCCAATAGGCGCATTTACATAGCAGTTTGCGCGGGTTTTGATTCTGGCCCGAGTGCCCTCACCCTTCCCGCCGCTTCGCGGTGGGCCCCTTCCCTCTCCCGCTTCGCG